>CENI01088515.1_pt1 | contig 13702 bp, 9 predicted proteins | sample 530161 | NCBI WGS metagenome assembly CENI01 (sample SAMEA2591107, study PRJEB7988) | marine metagenome | isolation source: saline water (ENVO:00002010), including | reverse complement strand
AATAACTTTATTTCTCTTGATGGGTTTCAAAGAAATCGTATTGATGATTCTCGTATTAGTGTAAATACAGCTTCATTATTTAATACAGATTTAGGACAGGAAGTATTTAAATATTTAAAAAGTATTACTATAGATGCTGTTAATGGTCCTAATGTTACAGACGCAGAGTTGCGTCACCTCGAAGGTCAGCGTTATATAGTTGGCTTAATAGATCGAAGAATCCAACACGCACATAAGGTGAAAAATGAACGAGCAAGTTGAACAGAATACAGTTGCAGATGTAATGGAAAAGAATGAATCAACAGAAAATGTTTCACGTGAAACATCTGTTGATGCAGCAATAGATACTATTGCACCAGTTGAAAGACCAGAATGGTTGCCAGAAAAGTTTACCAAAGCAGAAGATTTAGCTAAGTCTTATACTGAATTAGAAACTATGGTTGGTAAAAAAGAAGAAGAGTATCGTGATAAGTTTCAAAAAGAATTAGAAGAAGAAGCTTTTAAAGATAGACCAGAATCAAAAGGTGAGTATGTAATTAGTGAAGAAGCACAAAAGCTTTTAGATATGGGTGCTGCTACAGATAATAAATTATTAGAATGGTGGTCACAAACTTCATTTGAAAATGGGTATAACCAAGAAGAATTTAATTCTGGTATTATGATGTACTTAGAACAAATAAGTGAAACACTTCCTAATCCAGAACAGGAAATGCAAAAGCTAGGTGACAATGCAAATGTAAGAGTTGAAGCTGCATCTTTATTTGCTAATCAATACTTTCCTAAAAACTTAATTCCAACAGTTGAATTACTTGCATCAACAGCAGAAGGTGTTCAAATATTAGAACATATACAAGAACAAACAAAAGGAATAAATGTAAGTTCTCCTTCTCAGCCTATTAATCAAATTAATGAAGCACAGCTTCGTGATTTAATGGCATCAGATGAATATCATAATCCAACAAAAAGAAATCCAGAAGTAGTAAGGCAAGTTGAAAGTGGATTCAAACAATTATATAAATCGTGATATTGTAGCTTCACTTAGAAATATATCTTTAGTAAAAGCAAAGATAGCCGATGTAATGCCTGTTTCTCAAAACATGAGACTGCCAGATATAAGGGAGTGTGCTATATTTGGCACACAACCTTTTGATTGTTTAATGGATGCTGTTATTAATTTTCCAGATGAAACCTATACTATTTTAATTAACAAGCAACCTGTAGCTATGTGTGGTACTGCTCAGTATCCAGATTCAAAAGATAACGCTTCTGTATGGATGCTTGGTACAAATGATATTGATAAACACTACTTTGTATTTCTTAGAGGTGCAAAAGAATGTATTAATATACTGCAAGCAGAGTATAAAAATATAGATAATATAGTTCCTGTAGATCATACAAAGACAATACAATGGCTACAATGGTGTGGTTTTAAATTTGAAGAACATATAGAAAATCATTATGGATATGACTTTTTACGATTTAATCGTTGCAATTTATTTGAATCTAGTATTTATAATGAACCATCAAGGCCTGTAATGCACTAAGCGACCCTATTGGACAATCGTGTTGAGGTGAAGATCAGATAACCAGAGATACCATGAAACTTAATATAAGGAGGTTTGCTAATGGCAAACACAATAGACACAGCCTTTATTAAGCAGTTTGAATCTGAAGTGCATCTTGCTTATCAGAGAATGGGATCGAAACTACGAAACACCGTTCGTACAGTAAGTAATGTTGCAGGAAACATAGTACGTTTTCAAAAAATAGGTTCTGGTTCTGCTTCAACAAAGTCTAGAAACGGTATGATTACTCCAATGGAGTTAGCGCATACCACAGTAGAAGCTACAATGTCAGACTTCTATGCTGCTGAGTACATTGATAAGTTAGATGAACTCAAGACAAACATAGATGAAAGACAAGCTGTAGCTAAATCAGCAGCTGCTGCTCTTGGTCGTAAGACAGATGAAATTCTTATTACAGCTATGGATGCAGGTGCTAATTCAACTCAATTACATGACGCCAGTTCAGCTGTTGAAAAAGCAGATTTACTTTCTGCCTTTGAAACAATGGGTGCTGCAAACATACCTGAGGATGGACAGCGATATATTGCTATGCACCCTAAAGGTTTTGCAGATTTATTTCTCATTACTGAATTTGCATCAAGTGATTTTGTCGGAGATCAAAACCTACCCTACGCAGGTGGAATGACAATGAAACAATTTTTAGGTTTCAATATCTTTTCTACGTCTGCTGTAGCAGCAGGTAAGAGTATGGTGTATCATAGCTCTGCTGTTGGTCTTGGCATTAATGCAGATGTTTCTACAGAACTTAATTATGTTGCTGAGAAAGTATCTCACCTTGCAACTTCTTCGATGTCTATGGGTGCTGCTGTCATTGATGACAATGGTATCTATGAACTCTTAGATAATAACTAATAGGAGGTATAGACATGGCTTATGCAGCAAGTGGTCTTTGTAGATTGAATGGAGATTCAAATGGGAATCTTTGGACTTACAATACAACCGATGCTATTGCAGCTGTAAATAGTGCAAACTATTTTAATGATGCAGCAAATATGTTGAAGGTTCGTGATGTAATTATTGTCAAAGACACTAATACACCAACCACTAATTTTGTTACTGTTCTTTCAAATAATGGTTCAGCTGTCGATGTTTCAGACGGAACTGCTATTGCAGAAACAGATGGTGACTAGGGAGAATGGGGGGATAACACCCCCCATTTTATTATTATGGTAACAAGCACACCTGCAAATAGTGCAGTCGATATTGCAAGCAGAGCATTAATTTTAATTGGTGCTGAACCTATTACGTCCTTTGGTGATGGTACAACGGAATCACTTATTACTTCTAACCTTTATGAAGATATAGCACGAACAGCATTAGTTAATGCTCGTTGGAGATTTGCTACAAATCAAGCTGTATTAAATTTATTAACTGATGCACCAACAGGTCGTTATGATAAAGCTTACCAATTACCAGAAAATACATTAATGGTTCATGCTGTAACAGTTAATGATGCTTTAATTGATTATCAAATCTATGGTAATATGATTTACGCAGATACAAATGAAGCTGATTCTGTTGTTGTAGATTTTACATTTAGAGCAAGTGAAGTTGATTGGGCTTCTTATTTTTCTCTTGCTGTAGAATATGCACTGGCAGTTCCGTTATCTTTTTCTTTAGCTAGAGATGCAAGTCTGGGTAATTTAATGCAACAGCAAGCAACAGCACTTATGGCTAAAGCAAGAAGTATAGATTCACAACAACAAACAACACGCAAACTTGTAACATCGAGATTTATTACGAATAGGAGGAGTTAATGCAAAAAGCAAAAATTCCTATTCAAAATTTTCAATATGGTGAAGTAAGTCCTGCACTTGTTTCCAGAACAGATACAGAGATTTATAGAAATTCTGCTCAACGATTGCAGAATTTTTTTCTACGAGCAGAAGGTGGTGTTGTAAAACGATCAGGTACAAAACATATTTATACCTATGACATTACGCAAAACAATACAGCTTGTACAATTACAGTAACAGATTATGCTAATATAGCTGTAGGTGCATTTATAACATTAACAACATCATCAGGAGTTGAAGTTGTTTTTACAGCAGAAACAGCAGGTGCTTCATCACCTTCTGATTCTCAAGGCTTTAGACCAAATACAAATAATGATACTACAGCAGATAATATTCAAGCAGCTATAAATACTCATGCAAGTTTTACAGTAGCTAATCCTGCTTCTAATGTTATTACAGTTACAGAAACGTCACCCAATCCAACAGGTTTTTTAACAGCAACAAGTTCAGATGGAACACGATTAGCTGTTACAAGTCAGGCTAGAAATAGAACACAACAAGCAAGACTTGTTCCTTTTATTTTCTCAGATGACGAGCGATATATAATATCTTTAGAAAATGCAAAGATACGATGCTTTCAAGTAAGCACAGCAAATGTTGTATCATTGGTTGCAACAATTACACAGGATACAGATAGTGCTGCTGTCCCATTCTCAGATGAAAAGATACATGAAATATCTTATGCTCAATCTGGTGATACAATGTTTCTTGCTCATCAATCATTTCCAATTAAAAAACTTGTAAGAACAGGACTAACATCTTTTGAATTACAAACATTTGATTTTGATACAAACGCAGATAACACTCTTATTCATCAGCCTTACAGTAAGTTTCATACTACAGGATTAACAATAGACCCAAGTGCTTCAACAGGAAGTGGTGTTACAATAACAGCAAGTGCAAGTTACTTTGAATCAAATCATGTAGGTGTAACATTACGTTATCATAATAGTGAAATACTTATTACTGGATTTACAAGTGCTACTGTTGTTACAGGAACAGTACAAGGTAATTTAAAACAACAATTAGATATAAATGCTTTAAGGACAATAGATGGTTCTGCATCTATAGAAATTACTCATGTAGCTCATGGATTAAGTACAAACGATTCAATAGCTATAACAGAAGCTGCAACTGTTGCAGGATTATCAGCAGGTAATATTAATGGTACACGCACAGTTACATCTGTTGTCGATGAAAATAGATATAGAATAACTGCTGCAAGTGGTACAGCAAACGCATCTATTGATGGTGGAGGTGCGCCTGTTATAACAACTCATGCACCAACAACAGATTTTAGTGAGCAGTCCTATTCTTTAGTTCGTGGTTATCCTGCTGCTGTTGCTTTCCATGAAGGACGATTATGGTTTGGTGGATCAACATCACAGCCAGATACATTATGGGGTAGTAAGTCAAATGAGTTTTTTAACTTTGATTTAGGTACTGCTGCTGATAATGATTCTATAGAATTGCTTGCAAGTATAGGTGAGATTAATACTATACGACATATTGTTTCTAATCGTGATCTACAAGTCTTTACATCTACATCAGAGTTTTATGTACCTGCTTTTCAAAACTCACCTATCACTCCTACAAATGCACAGATAAAAAGACAAACACCATTTGGTGCTTCGTTTGCTAAACCTTTTGTGTTTGATGGTTCAACATTATATGCTCAAGCATCAGGTTCAGCAGTAGCAGAATATTTATTTAATGATTCTCAAAATGCTTATGCTTCCCAAAGTATATCAACAGTATCATCTCATTTAATTAAATCACCACATCAAATGGCTGTTCTTCAAGGATCAACAACACGACCAGAAGCATATCTCTTTGCTATTAATAGCGATGGAACAATAGCAGTATTTAATGCAAACAGAGCAGAGGGTAAAGCAGGGTGGACTGAGTTTACAACAAATGGTGTGTTTGAATCTATTTGTGTTATTGATACCAATGTATATGTAACAGCTTGGTTTGATACTGGTGCAGGTACAAAGAAGTTATATATAATGCAATTTGATTCAACAAAGAATTTAGATTTAAGTCGTGATTATGTAACAAGTGCAACCAGTACAATAGCAGGTGTATCATCAGATTGGGTTAATGGTGCAGTCTTAGACGTAATAACAGAAACAGATTATGTTGGTCAGTTTACTATGGCAAGCAGTAAGATAGATACAAGTTCAAGGGAAGCTGTACCTATTAATAGAAAAGTAGAAATAGGGTATACATTTCCTGTAAGTTTAAAACTTAATCCTCTTGATATAGCTTTACAACAAGGACCACTTACAGGTGAGCCACGATCTGTTAATAAAGTTATTGTTGATATGAGTGATACTGGTGCAATATCAGTGAATAATAATAGTTTAATTATACGACAAACAACAGATGATTTTAGTACAGGTCGTTCTAATTTTACAGGTAAGAAAGAGTTTCGATTGCTTGGTTATTCTAAAGACCCACAGGTAACAGTTAGCCAATCTGCGCCTCTTTCTTTGCAGATCAATGGTTTAGTAGCGGAGGTAACTTTTTAATGTGTACACCAGAAGTAGCAGCTATAGCCTCAATAGCAGGTACAGCTTCTCAAATGAAAGCAGCAAAAGATCAAGGGAAAGCAGTTCAAGAAGCTGCAACATTAAATGCAAAGCAAGCACTTATAGAGCGTGAGCAATCTCGACTTGAAGTAAATCAATTTGTTAATGATCGTCTTGAAGATTTAGATAATGCTACTGATACAAATAATGCTATGTTTGGTTTTTTAAATAGAGACATGGACGGTTCTATTAATGCTTTTAGAAAAGGGCAAATAGATATTGCTAATAGAGATATAGTAAGAGCAAAAGTATCTGGTGTTTTAAGAGAAGGGCAATCTGCTATGAGTGCAGGTAGAGAAATACAAAGAGGTAAAAATGCTTTAGCAGCAGGTAAAATTAATTCTATTTCTATGATGGCTTCTGGTTTATATACTCTATCTAAAATAGGAATTGAATAATGGTTCAAAGAGTAATTAAACAAAAGACACAGTTTAGAAATAATCCTGTTGGATTAACAAAGTTTAATAGTGTTGATGCAGGTAAGTCACAAGCAATAATAAATTTAGCAGGTCAAGCTAAACAAATTATTGAAGAAGTTCGTATTCCTCAAAGACAAGAAGAAGCAAAACAAGATGCTGCTGCATTAACAGTAGAAGATCTTTTAAATACTGATGAAGAAGGTAATCCAACTGTTGTAAATACTGACCACCTAAGAGGTAAGGGAAGTGTATATTCTAGAACATTTAAAGAAAGTGTTTTATCTAATCAGTATGATGCTATTGAAAATAAAATAGGTGCTAAGTTGGCTTCACTTGCAGCTGCAAATAAAATGGTTCCAAATGGTGTAGCACAGTTTGAAGCTGAAGCATCTAATTTTTTACTTGAATTATCTCAAAAATTAAAAGGTAATCTTGAAGTTTTTGCAGGTAACGCAGGTAAACAAAAGTTACTTGATACAAGTGCTGCATTACAAAATGCAAGAGCAGCAAGAACATATCAACAAACACATGAAAAAGCAGTTGAAGGATTACAATCAGAAATAAATAATTTACGAGTAAGAATTATTAATGGTGATTTGGATGGTCAAGGAGAATTTGTTAATTCATCAGATGCTAAAGTACAAGATTTTCTAAATGCTCCTAATGGTATTCTTGAAAGATTAGAACGTACTAAAGAAGGTCCATTTAGAAAACAAGCAGAATTAGATTATCAAAAGTTTAAGGGTATGCTTGGTATTAATAGTTTAAAAAAATTAACAAGTACACTTACTCGACAACAACAAACTCTTGTAAATAAATTTCTTAATAATGAAGATGGAGTAAAACTTCATAATTTAAAAGACGAAACTGGTAAATATTTTGTTCCTAAAGAAATACATGAAGATATAAAAGCTTTTATTGCTATTGATGATTTACCTTTTAGAAATCAAATGATTAATGATATTAAGCAAACATATACAAAAGCAATTCAAGATAAGTTAATTAATAATAATGAAGAACAACTTGAAGTAAAATTAAGCACAAGTGAATTAATTACTACATCTTCAAGTGAAACTATAAGTGATATTACAGAAAATATAACAGCAGGAGGAAGTGATTCTTTTTTTGGTAAAGGATCATCAGGAGATATAGATCGTGCTACTGAAGAGTATATGACAAACTTTGAAAATAAACTTAGATCAAATCCTCTTTTTAAAACTTTAAGTACTCAACAAGTAGAAAACATTCTTACAGCAGAACGACAACAAGCACCTACTCGTCTTGCTCAAACATTTATTCAACAGTCAATGATTTCTAATAATTTAACAAAACCACAAAAACAAATGCTTGCTATGTGGTTAAGCAATGATGATGAAAATCAAAAAAAAGCACTTATAAAATCATTAACTGAAGGAAGAGAAGATTCTTTAAATATAGAAGGTTTAGATAAAAAATCATTTCTTGGAATGATTTCTATGTTAGATGATTATAAAAAATCAAACAGAACAAAATCATCTTATCAGCAATTTTTAAAAACAGTTAGTAATGCAAACGATCAATATAAAGAAATAAGTGATGCTGAACAAAAAGATATAGACCGATCAATAATAGCATCTGAGGTTGCACAAGGTATACGTCAATCAAAAATACAACAAGAAAATCCTGATTTATTAGAAGAAGTTTTAAATGAAACACAGTTATCTTTTATACAATTAACACCATCTGATGTTCAAGAATTTATAAAAGATATAGATAATAATCATTTTTTATCTGAAAATAATTTAGATTTAATTAGAGCATTTTTAAATAACCCAAGTAAGTTTGAGCAAATGGCAGTAGGTCAAGGTGTAAATCCTGAACAGGCATTTAATCAAATGGCATCAATATTAAATACATTACATGCATTACCTAATTTAGAATCAGGTAAGCCACAAGGTCAAAGTCTTATTCATAAAATTAATAATAATGAATGGAGAAAAGAGTTATCGTTTGATGTTGAAAGAGTTACATCTTTATTTGGAGCATTAAATGCTTATGGCGATGTTGGAGCTATGAAAGAAATTATAAATAATGTTAAAGAAAAAGTTTATAGAAATGCAACTTCAACTGTATTTGGTGATCCATCAGCTAAAATAATATCTGATATAATAGATAGAACTAAATATCCTGAAGCAGAAATACAAGCAGAGTACAATGAATTCTTTGATGCTATATCTCATGCAGTAAATAAAACTTTTACTATGAGAGGTGGCTTTAAAGATGAAGATCAATTAAATGAAGCTGTTCAAGAAAAAGTTAAAGAAATTTTTCTACAGAAAATAGAACTAGATTATAAACCTCCACATAGATTTCAAACTGATTTAAATGGAGCGCAGAGAGTAGATAAGGTTGGTCCACTTATGCGTAACTCTTTAGATGTTTTATTACCAGAAGGTGATGCAAGAAGAAAAGAATTTTTTGCAGTAGCAAATATAGAGCTTGCAACAGTTAATGCTCCACCTATAAAAAATGTTACTGACCAAGTTAAGTATACATTTGATTATGATCGTGAATTAAATATCTGGAAAAATAATGGTGGAGAAGAAAAGTTATTTCCATTTAGAAAAGCAAGGCTATTAACTGTTTCTGCTTTTGGTGCAAACCCAATTTTTATTGCTGTTGATGAAGATAATGAAGTTATATTGTGGAGAAAAAATCCTCAATCAGAAGAAGATTATTTAATGTGGACAATAGAAGAAATAAATACAACGCCTCCTAATTTATTACCTGAAGAAGATTTAACAAACTTTACTATTCGCAAAACAGAAGAAGAATATAATTTATTAATGAAAGATAAAATTAAAGAAAAAGCAAAACCAGAAGATGTTCTTAAGAAGAAAGGTTTTGAAAAAGCATTTCGAGATGGCAAGATTACAGAAGAAAAATATCTTGAATTAATTAAGGATTTATAATGGCAACAAGTCTTTATTCATTAAGAGAATACAAGCCAATTACTGACCAGTTAGTACCTCCTAATGATCCTACTTTCTTAGAAACATTTAGAGCGCAGACAGCTTACTCATATAATCCTCTTGTTTCTACGCTTGAAGCGTACTCAAAGTTTGGTGGTATGGGTAAAGGTAGGTTGTATCGTGATGAAGATTACAATCCTTTTGATACAAACTTTACAGGATATGAAGGGCATGAACAATTTCTAATTGAAAATGCTGCTAATAAAAATCATATGGCTCATCTTATGACGCAGATTGATGTTGCTAATAAAGCTAGAGAAACATTATCAAGAGCATCATTTTTAAAACAAATAGGTGCAGGTTTACTTGATCCTATTAATCTTGTTACTTTACCTTTTGGTGGTCCTACTATTGGTTTTGTTAGATCAGCAGCTAGAGTTGGTTTAGGTGTTGGTGCAATTACAGCTGTACAAGAAGCAGCAAGAGTTCCTTTTGATCCTACAAATCAAGGAGCATTAGAACCTGCAATGAATATAGGATTAGGTATAGCAACTGGTGCTGTGCTTGGTGGTGCTTTGTCTTTTGTAGCTATAACTCCTAGAGAAAGAATGAGAGTAAAAAAAGCAGAAGAAGATTTGCGTAAAGATATAGAAACTTTTGCCTCAGATAAAACAACAATGAATAGACAAGAGTACGATCAACGTGCGCCTGTTGCTGATAGAATATATGGTAAACAAACAGATGACCAAGTATTTGATCTTGTTAAACGACAAGAAGCGACTGTTAGAAATAAACAAAATTTAATTGATAAAGCAATAGAAAAAATAGAAGTTGCAAAGAGTAGAATAAATGCAAGTACAAATGTAAAATTAAAACCTTTAGAAGATAAAATAAATAAACTTGAAATAGAAGAAGAAGGAATTATTAAATCAATTCGTGAAGTAGAAAGTATAGTAAAAGAAATAACTGTGCGAGGTACAGATACACCAATCGTTAAAAAAACTGATCGCAAGTTAAGTAAAACAAAAGATGTAAAAGATAAAGCTGATCTTACAAATGCACAAGCTACTCTTACAAAATTACAAAAAAGTAAATCAAAAGTTTCGAATCTATTATCTACTGAAAGAACAAAAGCATTTAAGATTTATGGTAAAGCAATAGATAAATTAGATAAGCAAAGATTAGGTGTTGAGAAAACATTAATTGAAGATGAAGATATATTAAGGTCTTTAAAAATTGAAGAAGATTTAAGACTAATGGAAGCATCTGAATTTGGTTTTGATTTAATGCAAGATCAAAATTGGTTTAACAAATCTGCATTTTATAAGTTTGTTCCTACTCCTATGAAGAGTATGTTTAATAGTTCTGCTCCTAATTTTGTAAAGAAAGTATTATATGATATTGGTGCAGATGGAGGCATGGTAACTAATGCACATAAAATGGGATTAAGTCTTGGACAATCTGTTTATATGAAGTCAGTTCCATATAAAGGAGAAGTTTATAAAGCTATTACTGAATTAAGAAATCTATGGTCAGAAGCAGGTAAAAAGAATCAAAAGACTTTTTTAACATTTAATGTATCTAATGGTTTAACAAAGCTAAGTAATGTTGGTCGATCTGTAGATGCTAAAGATATGACCTTTGAAGAGTTTGTTGTTAATATAAATCGTATGCGAGTAATGGAAGATGTACAAGGTAGAACAGATATTGATGAACGAGCTATAGAAGTTATAAATAATTTTTATAGTAAGTGGGAAGAAAGATTATCAGCAGCAGGTATGATTGGCGATACAAAATTCTTTAAAAAGATGGTTGCTCTTCGTAATGATAAGATAAAAGAGTATGAAGATAAAATAGAAGATATATTAAATATGTCAGATGCAGATGGTAATTATACTTTTGCTCAAGAAAATTATATTAAACGTATTAAAGAAACAATTCTTCCTAGATTAAAAACTGAACGTAATAATATGCAAGAAGCTTTAGATAGTTATAAAGATGCTAGACTTATGCCAGCTAATGAAACTGTTATGCACCCACGTTATTTTAATAAAGGAGAAATACAAAAGAACAGAGGTAAGTTTAAACAAATACTTGTTGATTGGTATAGAAATAATCCTGTTATTTATAATAGAAAGTTTGATGGTTCATATGACAAACAAATTATACAGGGTGAAGATAAGTTAGATAAGTATGCTGATGATATAATTGAAAAAATATTAAATGATAATGATGAACTTGGATTTGATAGTGCTTATTTTGGTATGGGTAAATCAAAACATCTTACACATAGAACAATAGATATACCTAACAAACTTGTCTTTGATTTTATACAGCAGAATCCAGTACAGGTGATGGCTGCATATGTAGGTAGGACTGCATCTGCTTATGAGTTTAATCAAAAATTTGGTGGTCGTTCTTATGATGATCTTGTGGATCAAATAAGAGATGTTTCTTTTAAAGCAGGTAAATCAGAAGAAGAAGTTAATAAGTATGTTATGCAATTAGCAGCTATGTATGATCGAGTTGTTGGTGCTGCATTAAAAAATCCTGATCGTTGGAGTGTTAAACTTGCTAATGGGTTGCGTAATGCAGCTCAATTAAATTTTTTAGGAAGTGCAGGATTGTCTGCTATTTCTGAACCTTTTAAAATTATATTAGAAAATGGTGCAGGTAATACATTTCGTGGATTTTACACAGGATTAGATGTTCGATTAGGAAAAATTAAAGCAATAAAATCTGCTGAAGAAGCTATGATTTCTGGTGAAGCTTTGGATTCTGTATTTGGTTCTGTGCATATGAGATTAGTAGATGATCTTATGACAAACCCTTTTAATAATACTATATGGGATACAGCTAAAGATGCTTTTTATATTTTAAATGGTTTAGGTCCAATAACAAATGCTTTTAAACAATGGACGGGAATTGTTAATCAACATTCTATAATAGATCAATCAATAAAATTTGTAGATGGTAAAGCTACACCACAAGAACGTACCTTCTTAGCTCGTTATGGAATTGAATATAGTGATGCTGTAGAAATAAAAAAATTAAAAGATGATGGCGTTATAGAAATGGGTGAGCGTGGATTGTATTACGCAAATACAGAAGCGTGGACAAATCAATCTCTTGTATCTACATTTCGTACAGCGTTATCATCAAACATAATGAATACAATTATGATGGGTACACCTGCTGATAAACCAATACTTGTTGATGGAGTTTCTTATATACCTATGAGAGTTGCTAGAAAGTTTGGATTAAAAGAAGATGAAAGAGTTGCAGGTTATTCTCGTATAGAGAATGGATTAATGGGATTACCATTTCAATTCTATAGCTATTCTTTAGCTGCTGTAAATAAAGTAAATTCTACAACAGCATCTGGTCAAAGCAAAAGCAAAGCAATGGCTGTATTGACAGCTATATCTTTAGCATACTTTGGTCAGTATGTACGAACACCAAGTTATGTTTGGGATAATTTAGAAACAGAAGATAAAGTTGCAAGAGCAGTAGATTATTCTGGTTTAGCTTCTTTATATAGTGGTTTATTCTATGAAGGTATGCACAGTTCTTTAGCTTTAGGTGGTCCTGATATTAGTGGTGGTTTGTTAAAACCTAAATTTAATGTAGAAAATAAAGGTATAGAAAATACTATAGGACTGTCTGGTGCAGGTCCATCTTGGTTCTATGATTTTTCTACAAATGCTTTTGAACTTGCTTTTGATAAAAAAATTGACTATTCAGAAGGTGTATTTCAATTTGTTGAAGGTGATAGAGGTAACGCTTTAAAAGCATTAATGAGGTCTTTACCGTTTGCTAGAATCCCTTGGTGGAAAAATGAGGTTTATCAATTAACAAATGCAATAGATAGGAATGTGGATTAAGCTATGACAATAAGTGTATCAGACAATACCCCTCGAGTTTCGTATTCTGTTTCAGAGGGAGCAACACAAACATCATTTACAGTTTCATTTGAATTTTTTGCAGATGCAGATTTAAATGTTTATGTTGATGGTACAAAGAAAACGCTTACCACTCACTACTCTGTAACAGGTGGGGATGGTTCTACTGGTTCTATTTCTATATCTGTTACAGGTGCAAGTGGTGGATCGACTGTTGTTATTACCAGAGGGATAGCTTTAGAAAGAACAACTGATTTTCCTGTATCTGGTGCATTTGCTGTTGGTACATTAAATACTGAGCTTGATAGATTTGTAGCTATACAAGCTGATCTTAATGATACCATTACTCGTTCAGTTAGATTACAAGATGATGATAGTGCTGTTAGTATGGAGTTACCATTAAAAGCTGCACGATTGGGAACTGTGCTTGGATTTAATGCAAGTACAGGTGCAG
>CENI01034954.1_pt1 | contig 13754 bp, 12 predicted proteins | sample 530161 | NCBI WGS metagenome assembly CENI01 (sample SAMEA2591107, study PRJEB7988) | marine metagenome | isolation source: saline water (ENVO:00002010), including | reverse complement strand
TAGGATGGTTGAACTGGAACTGATATTCTCCAGCGATGCCAATGCCACAAAGTTGGCTTCAATGTGTAAAAGATTTGGTGCAGAATATCCCAAACCCACTAAATCCACAGGCCTAACTGCCAAACAAAGGAACAAGTTGGCCAGAGAGGACTTAGACAAAGAATATAGTTTCTGGATCAAGCATAAAGATCAAAAGATTGGTTTTATGACAGCACCCAAGGTGCACAGGATAAAAGATGATGTTTTTATCAGTAGATATCTTGACACAAGATACATAGAACCAGAACATCGTGGTCAAGGTTTTGGATCGCAGGCGGTTGAATTGTTAGAAAAACATCACAGATTGGGTTCTAATAAACTATTGTCCAGTAAGATACACACACCAGCTGGAAGATGGTGGATCCGTAAGAACTTCTGTATGGGTGTGCCTTGTTTCGTATTAGATGAATGGATGGAATATGAAAGACAACAAGCTATGACGGGTGTAGATAAAGATGTGCATTGGTTCCTATACAAGAAAGGCACGGAATGGATAGAAGATCTACCGTCAAATGCAATTGACTTCAGCAAGGAAACATAGACCATTGACTATAAACCGTGTATGTGCTAAAATTATTATTAAAAAGGAATATTGCATATGAAAGACACCCTGTTAAAGATAAACAAGGACAAGATCAGCAAATCAACTGGTGGCATATATCACGAGCTGGTGTTCAGTAGCGGAAGGAAGTGTTATGCTGACCCTGAGAACAGGAACTACTGGAAAATAGGTTGGGGTCATATAATGGACAACTATCCTGGAGCCAAAGGCTACAGATTCCTTAATCTAGTATTGAAGACGGGTTATGCGACAAGATATGATGCTGACAACAACAACAAGCGACTGGAACTGGAACCACCTAGACCACCTGAACTTCACAATCCCAGACCAGACATAATGAGCATTGAATAAAAGGAGTATTTGAGATGATGATACACGATGATTACCTGGTGTTGGTAGAGCTACACCACAGATGGAAACACCTAGAAGGCGACAAAGGCAAGATGCCCAGAGATGATGCACCTTGGTGGCAACTGGTGGACAATCTAAATGCTAAAGAATTTGAAGCATTGAAAGATTGGGCTTTCCGTAGCCCAATGTTAAGGAATAGGTCAGATATGAGAATATGGGCTGAGAACAAGATAGCCACACGACCGTTCCAGGTTAGACCACCCAAGATCAGATGGAAGAACAATTACGAGAACAAATACCTTTGGACATTGTTGATGAATGCTATGGAACAGATTGAACGGGATCTTTAATAAAATAAGGCTAAATCTCCAGGTTGACAGATCTTGTTTCTGTGTTAGTATAATAGTATAAACCATTTAACAGAAAGAGGACAAAATGGCAAAGAAAGAAAACTATACATTAGGCAGTTATGAACACAACTTCCATCAGTTCAGTTTTAGCAGTTATGATGATAACACTGATGATTGGAAGCCTGGTGTTGAGATAAAAGGAAACAAAATCCCTGCCAAGATTGAAGGGGACGAGATCACAATGGTGATCAATGAACCCAACATAAATGACAGGCCTTGGTATAAAAAACAGACTGAAATGTTGATGGGTTTCTATAAACCAATGATCAAGCCGTTGGCTAAAAAATATGGTTTAAGACAACTACACATCAGCATAGAGCCCAATCAATATGGGGTGGTAATGTTGGCTTTTACTACTACATTGAATCAACAGGAACAACTAAAATCTCTGATCGCCAATTTGTTTATTGATGCTACAGAAATGCTAGAGCAAATGGGCAGTGATTATGAAAATTTTATGTTCGCACATCATAGGCTAAATGGAGAATGGGATCAACTTGGTGATTTTGAAACGGCTGATGAATATGTGAGTGTGATGAGAGATGCCACTGAAACGGCAGGTTATACCTGGGATGATCAAGATGACGAAGAATACACAGGTTATTGGAATGAAGCCAACAAACAGAAAGAAGAGGCATAAGGTCAGAGAACCTTGGGACACGGTGGAGAGGCATCGTGTCCTAAAAGATCTTTTCCAGGTTTGAAATCTAGACGATTTATATTGAGTAAAGACTGCTAGGCCCTACCCTAATCCCGCTTTCACCCTCTCCACTCTGGCACCACCCAAGGTTTAATCTGTTGCAAATATACAACAGCCTAGGCCCACCCTACACCACCCTAGGCCTATGGTCTCACCTCTGGAAATCTTTTTAGAATCTCTTAGAGAAAAAAAAGAAAAAGAAAATTAAAAAGATCTTTTGTGTTGACACCCAGTCTCACCGTGTGTTATAATCAAAAAGATTTCTGCCACTGTGGGCCACGATGCCCTATGGCCCTGCTACCGTTTGAGAACCTTAAGGGGACAAGGTGAGACAAGGTGGGAGCCATCAGGGAGTGGTGGCCACCAGGCGGAGGTCATCTCCTCAATACCTTTAAAGGTCTGGGTGTGTCCCCCAACTACTCCTTGGTTGACTTAAAGATCTTTCTGTGTTATAATAGCATACGGTCTGAAGATCAATCCTTATATGTTATGATCAGATCGTGACATAATCGCAATCCCTTATCTTATTTTGATCAGTCATCTTTATCAAGGTGAGGGGTTGTCTCTTGACGAAGCCTTAGGAATGATCTGGTCAATTGTAAACGAACCTTAGGCAAAGTCAACCTCATTAAAGATCTTTTTTACTGATTAATTGTTTTGAAAAGGTTGACACAGCGGGGTCAGGTCTGATAGATTTTATATACTATTCTATAACCACCTTGCCCATTGTGCCTATAGTTTCCCTTACTATTCTACAATGGGGGTAGCCCCCTATTTTGCACAACCGTGGTCGCTGTAATCGTATTAACCATCTTTCCCATAGTGTTCCGTATGTTTCATTATCTCTTTGCACATACCAAGTAGGTTCAATATTGCATCTGTTTAATAAATAAAATTAACAATGTCCACTGATAAAAACAAACAATATGTCTATCCCAAGGCAATCAAAGCTGTAAAAAACAGTCAATTTCAGTTCCATAAGTATTGTGATTCCGCACATATAACCAAGAGGACTCATTGGCATCACACAGGGTTTAGGGGGTTGATGGCTCATATGTGGCCATATCGTTATTTCCTAGTGGTTCATCGTGGGGATCAATTTGACTTTGAAAAGCTGATCACTCCCTGTTGTTTTAATCTTGCACCTTATACACAATACAATCCCAGGAAGTTCAAGGACACTATCACTATTGGATTCACTAGGCAGGTGGACAGGAATAGACAGGCCAAACGGATGTGGAATGATGTGTTAGGTTGGGCTGGAGGGGAGTTCGTTTATTAATGGAAGAGTATATCAAATGTCGCAACACCAACAGCACACTATGGGTTGATGAAGAGCTGGACTATCAGTTGTTTAAAAGGGTCTGGACCCGTAGCAATTCAGGATCTGTCACAGCTGGCAAGCTACCCTGTGATCCAGAGTCGTGGCCTAGGCGGGTGCATCTTGCCTGGTTCATAATAGGTCGTCCGCCCAAAGGATATGTTCGTTGGCACAAGAATGGGGACAAGAATGATTTCCGCAAAGACAATCTGGAATGGAGACCATTTGCCAAAGTGGCTGAATGGGGGAGACAAGCATCAAGATCACAGCAGAAGTTTGACAAGATCCAGGTGCCCCAGGCTAGTGTGAAGCCTTAGACTAACCCCAAACCAATGTGAACAACACGAGATCTTTCCTACTTGTGAATTCAAATACAACTTCATCTACGAATCCCGTTGGATCTTGGTGATGATGTATGGGGATACTGGTGTCTTCTGTGTATCTCATATCAACAAAAAAGGGTTGATCGCAGTAGTTTCTACACCAATCTGATCTAGCATCAACATCGTGAATACACCAGCAATTAAGCACTTTTTTCTTGTATGGGTATGTATGGTCCATTTTGGTGTTCCTGACGGCTGTATCCTTCTTAAAATGCTGTTAATAGGGGTGTATTGCTATAGATTATGCGAAGACATTCTAATATTAACAAAGGATGTTCTAGTAGCAATACACCGCCAACAGATTACAATATAGGTGAATATCATTTAACCTACATTGTGTTAGTATTTAATGAGTTATGATTGCCAGATCTGGGTGTATTCTTCGTATAGCCAATCCAGATGTTCGTATTCCCAAGGTTCGTAATTTAGGAATTTTTGTAGATATTGTTCAAATGTGAAACGGAATAAAGGTGAGTTAAACTTTAGATCTGGTATTGCTTGTAGGTTTTGTTGTTGTGGCCAAAAGGTTAGATCAGATTCCATACCACTACAATAAGATTAGTAATAGCAAAACAAAGCAATCCAATCATTCCAGCTTCCAATCTAGTCATCCTTGATTCAAAATGTGCCATATGATTGTTCATTAGTAGGTCTAATTTGGTTTCTAATTTTGTTAATCTTTCAGCTGTTGTTTTATTCTTTGTCATAATTGCTTATTGTCCACTTCCAATATTTTCTAAAAGGCCAGGTTATTATACATATAACACAAGGACACTTGCACACTTTGTATCTGGCCATCTTCTGAATCCTTGATCATTAGTGTAAGTCCACCCAACTACCGTTGGCATAGCCTCTAAATTTATGTGTTGATGTGTTGTAATACATATCACCATTGGCTAGATTGCTTGATGGATCACTGCCTGCTGAGTGTAATCTCATCACACCACCTATCTTTACCTTGTCCTGTGATGCATCAACCCTTAACACATCATCGTTGTTGTCACCATACACTCTGAAGTCAATGTCCAATTTACCTGGATTCACTTTGACCTGATCTGAAATTCTAAGTTTCTCTGTTTCATTTCCTGATCCTGCCGCTGTGCCTGTGTTTAATGTCTTGAATTTGATACCACCACCGTTCGCTGATGCTGAGTGATTTTCTGTGGCATACAGATCAACCGTGGCTGAACCATAACTGAATACACTATTGCCAGCTCCATCAGTGCCTTGATAACCAGCTCCAAAGAATCTAAAGATGATCTCACCTTCATCCAGGTAATCATCTGTGGTGTAAGAAAGATTGGGGGTTTCGCTATCACTTATATCAGCTGGTCTCGCCTTGGCCGCCCATAAGTTGTTGTATCCGTTGATTGATGTGTTTCTCATTACCAATGCTGGATACTCATATGGACCTCTACCTTCAATTTGAATACCTGTGTTGAATAACATAGTGGAACCAGATGAATCACCTTCAGGTGCTCCATAGTTCGCACCGTTGTGGGTGCCTTGTCCTAAATGATTGATTACCAAACCTGCGGCACTATGTTGTTCTACGACATTACTGTCTATTCTTATCTGACCCGTGCCATTTGGTGTTAATTTTATGTTTCCATTTGATGTTGTGACCAAATCATTTCCATTCACATCTAGGTCACCACCCAGTTGTGGTGTTGTGTCTTCTACCACATTGTTTATTGAAACTGCCTGTGCTCTTGCATTAGTGAAATAAAGGTTGCTTGAACCTTCACTTACATCATCAGTATTACCACTCAATTCACTCAAAGCATCTTTTGTGGCTATTTGTGTTGCTATGTAAGACTTGATTGACTGTTGTGATGCTGTGTTTGTAGCACTATCTGAACTAAAGTTGTCTTCATCTAATATGTTGTTTGAAATTCTTGCATCAGCCCTCGCATTTGTAAAGTATAAGTTTGAACTACCTTCACTTACTGTGTCTGTGTTGCCTTGTGTGTAAGTCATAGCACCAGTTGAACTGTTGTATGCTAAACTACCACTTGCTGATATACTTGCTCTTGCTCTAGCATCTGTGTAATATTGATTAGTTGAACCTTCTGGTAAAACATCTGTATCAACCTGGTTTGTTCCTGTTCCAAAGTTAATTAATGTGTCATCTATACCACCTGTTTTCATTGTGACAGCACCTGAACTCACTGTAAAATGATCTGAACTGAATGAAGCAATACCTTTATTGCTGTCTGTTGCATCTTCTCCAGATATTGCACCAGAACTGATATCAATTCCTTCACCAGCTGTAATATGTGCTCTTACTTCACTAGCACTTGGGCCTGTGTAGGTAATAACACCTGTTGAATTGTTATATGCTAATGATCCATCGCCACCTGCATCTGTGACACTTATATCTGTCAGTGATATACCTGTTGCATCTACTATTTCAAATTTTGATGATGTTGAATTGTATCTTAGAATTTTGTTATTTGCTACACCTGTGGTATCTACATCTGATAAACTATTGATTCCAGTTGATAATGATACAGCACCTGAGCTTACTGAGAAATGACTTGAATTAAAACTTGCAACACCTTTATTACTTGTTGAAGCATCTTCTCCAGCAATAGTAATTGTGTCTGTGCCTGGTGTTCCTGTTGTGTCAATACCTTCACCGCCTGCTATTGTTAATACATCAGTTGTTGAATCAACAACCACTGTGCCTGAATCTGCGGCAACATTAGAAAATAGATTCTGTGTTCCTGTTTGAACTGTGATGTTAGTGACTGATCCTGTTGTTGTGACTGTTGTTGCCATATATTAACTCCTTGTCACCTGTGCTACCACGGTGCAATTACCTTCTAATAATCTTCTTCTTGAACTATCACCTGAATCTACATAAGCAAGATCCCATTTGTGTGTTCCCACTGGTAAACCTGCTGTCTGTGTGTCAGTTAGACTGATGTTAAATTCACCTGCTGTGTTGTCTGTTTTAGTCACTGTAAATGTGGCTAAAATATGATCACTTATGGCTTCTGTTCTAATTTGACTTGCAAAAGTGAAATTAGTTATGTTCGTAGAACCATCTACATTCGCAGTCATATTGTTTTGGAATGTAGTTCCTTGTTCTATTGTTAAATTTAATGTTCCTGCTGACATAGTGTTTATTCCTTGTATTTGTATTTAGTTTTCCTTATAAAAAAAGTATATTACGGTGAATAAGTAGCATAAGACTGACCAGCTGGTGCAGGGGCTAATGCCTGTCCTGTTGCACCAGATGTGACTGATACAGAACCACCCATATTTCCTTTAACTCTCCAACTGGTTGCATCACCGTGTATGAAACCGTGTAGATCATTTCTAACGGTTGGTCTAAATTGGAAATTACTTGAACTTGGTAGATCTTCAATTGATACACATTGTCTCGCCTTGGGACCATATGTAGAACCAGTAGATATATCACCATCTGCCATTGAATTGAATATCTGTATATGTCCTTTGAAAGCACCTTCTTGATCTTCTGCAAATGTTAAGTTGTTGATTGTATCCATTCCTGTGGCCCAAGATGTTGGTGCACTAACTGAACCTCCTGCATAAACTCCACCTGTGAATGTATTTGATATTCCATTTACACCACCTTGTGCTGTTATTCCATTTGAGAATGTTTTCCAGCCAACAATGATGTGATTCCATCCATTTGAATTTAATTTTTGCTCTCCTACACCTCCAAGATTTAAAGTGCCAAAAAATCCTTCTGTGGAACTTTGCTGTATACCAAATCTTAATTTTTGATATTCAGCACCACCACCCCCTAATGTTGATCTTTCCAGCCTGCTGTATATCCAATAAGGATGAGCACTTAAATTGTTATCTCCAGCTTGAAATAATAGAGTTGTTGATGCCGCATTACTGTCAATCATATCATATGTGCTTGGTGTGTATAACCACATACTGATAATTCCACCAGTTGTGCCAAATGGTGTGCCTGTTGTTGTGATTGTTTTGTTTGCGGAACCACTTTTTACGATTAGATATGGCATTGAAACAGAAGTTGCCAATGTGTCATCTGAGTTAGAAACCGTGTATGTCAAGGTCGCTGTTTGTTCATCTGATACAGCTGACAAAGTGCCACAATTATGAGATAGAACTTCACCTTGCATATTGTGATGACTTAGAAAGTTCAGTGAGCCTGCTAAACTGTTTCCTATACCACCAGCAAATCCTGTTGAACCACCTTGTGGCAAAATATCCACAAGTTCTTGGTCAGCGGCTGTGAATGTTCCTGAATGAGTGGATGAAGCCGCATTGTTATATGGAGTAAAGTAATCAAGAGTTCCAAATTCTGTCGTTGTCAGTGAAGTGTTCAATGAAACTTTTAATTTTATGTTTTCACTGTATTTTGATTTGAAAATTACTCTTGGATTTGGTAATATATTTCTAAAATTATCTATAGCACCCCAAGATGTGGCATCAACAAATGTTTCACTCTGTATTACCTTCAAATCACTTCTATAATTCATTGCTGAACTCTTGTCTTGTAATCTCAGAGTTGTCACTGTGCCTGAATTTGTGATGTTGACTGTATCACCTTTGAATATTTGTTTGAATGTTGAAAAGTTTGTATTGATGTTTAAGTTGTAAGCAGTCCCGTGTGGTGCTCTATACACATCTACCGTCATTGTGTCAGATGATGTTATTTCAGATGCAGGCAAATAGTTTATTGTGTTATCTGCATCTGCTAACCATTGATTCAATTCAGTTTTAAATCCTTGTAATACCATTGAATTCAGAGATGATATTCCATTGTTGTTTAAACTAAATGAAGTTCCCACATAACTTGTGGTGTTGCTGTATGCATCACCTTGAGTCACATTGATTTCTGAATTCGCAGTTGGTTTGAACACGATAGCATAGACTTCATTTGTCCCACCAGCGGCATCTGCCGTGTCTGTTATCTGTAGGCTTGAGAATATGTGTGAGTGAGTGTTTTCAACATAAGTGAAATCAGCTATTCCTGATACTTCTGACTCATCTGCCGCAACCACTGTGGTCACAGTTTGAGTTGAATTTGCTATTGGTAAAGATGGATCAGTTGTGACATCAATTGTTATTGTGTCAGCTGATATTTCTTCAAGATCTTGTCCTGATGTCAAAGTTGTTGGAACATAAGTGGCATTGGTTAATGCAGTATTCAATGTCGCTGAAGAATTTGTTGTTATAATATCTCCTATTCCTGATGATTGAACAATTGAAGCATCTGGATAAGTTATCTGTCCTAGGTTCTTGTCATAAGTGACATTGGCAACAAAATTAACACCTGAAAAAGTAATTGTTGGTGATAAGGTAAATGTTCCAAGGCTCTTACCGTTGTTATCAAATCCACTTGAATCTGTTTCTGTAAAACTTGGAGCAGATCCTGATTTTGCAAATGATAGAGCATTGTTTATGGTAGCATTCATTGTTGTTGGTTGACCATTTATCTTATCATCATTAAATGATGAATGTGTGTTCTTCATTGTTAGTGTTAATGTTTGATCTTGTAAAGCATAAGCACCAGCAGTAGGACTTGATACCAATAATGGTTTATACATCATACCACTCAACACCGTGTTCAATGTTGAAACGGTAGAAGTTGTTATAACATCATTCGCTGGGTTAGATGTCACAATGCTTGTATCTGAATATGTTATACTTCCTAAAGACTTATCATAAGTCATTGTGGCAATATAAGTGGCTCCTGAGTCAGCATCATTGACTGTGAAGTTTCCAAGATCTTTTGTTGTGCCTGCTACAAATTCTGCTTCAGTGAAAGTAGGGTTTGCCGCTGAACTTGTCACTGTTGAATCTGATGTTCCAACGAAAGTGTGTTTTAAAACTTTCTTAACATTAGATGTAGCTGAATGAACTAGTCCTACTTGTAAATCAGCTGTAATTGTTAATGTTATATCTTTATTATAATTGGTTGGCACGGTTAATTGTCCACCTGTTGTGCAGGCTGTTAGATCAACCGTAGCACTTGAATTTGAATCAAAAGAAACAACAACATTGGCACTTGATAAATTTGTTGCCACTCCTGTAATACCAGCCTCTCCTGCATTGAATCCTGACACGGCAGTCACTGCCGCTGTATCAACCCAAGAATAAGTCACTGTGCCTCTCACATAAGGTGAGTGTTGTGTATATGCGATTGGTATGTTAAGTGTTGCCATATTATTATGTCTCCGTGTATCCTGTTGCTAGACTTTCTGTTAATTCATAACCAAAGAAGTAGCCTTCGTCCACCGTGTCCCATTTGTTTGTATCATATCTCTGTGCTACCACTTCATATGCAAATGATGAAGTTTCAGTTATACTTTTTATCTTGTAAATCTTTTCTTGTTGGTAAGGTTTTGTTGCAGGTGCAGTATCTTCAATCAATATAAATGCCTGTCCGTTATAATCTGTCAAAGCAGATTTACCAGCATTAATATCATTCAATCCTGTCACACTACCTAATTGTAATTCAGTTATATCTTGTGTTCCTGTGAATGTATTTGTTATTGAAGTTTCAAATATTGAATTGTTTACCACTGTCTGTTCGTGTGCATTGTATTCATTTGAACCAGTAAATCCATTTTCAATTAGAATCCTATAACCTTTGCTACCATCCATTTCAATAGCACCATCTATTGTAGCAGTTGTTGAACTAATACTTAAAATTCTACCTGAATGTTTTTTGCCATTATCTTTTGTAGAATCAGCATATATTAAATCTCCTGGTTTCATATAACTGTGATCCGCACCAGCTGTATATGTCACAAACTCATTTTTATGTCTTTCATTTTCAAGTAGATATCTTGAATGTCTTAATGCTTGATGTTTGTTTGTTATACCTGCCATAATAACTTCTTTAGATACTACAGGCATACCAGTATTCAATTGATCTCTTAATTCATCAAAGGCTACATCTTGTTTAAACATTTTTCTTTCATTATTAAATTTAACATACATTGTATTCACTTCTGGTAAATGATTTCTACCTGAGAATTCTATGTTATGTGCATTTGATTGATTTACAATTTTTACAGGATCAGTTGGTTTATCTTGATATATGTTTAAGAAACCATTATGGAAATAGAATTCACTGTGCATATTGTTTAAGATTTTAGATAATGTTTCAAACTTGTCTTGATCACTATCAATCACACTATTAAAAGTGTATCTGTTCTGTGTAGTAGTAGATCCATCTGTTGCTGTGACTTTTAAAGAATCTGCACATCTTTGTGAGGCTTCATAAAGTTGATTGTTTATCTTTGCCGCTTGTTCATTACCACTTGATTGACCTGTTCTACTAACATCAGCAATCATTTCTCCCATTCCATATCTTTTAGATCCAATATAGTCTAATGCCACCAATGCAGTTATTGAACTATGTGCATCAGAACCTAATGTTGGATCTTCACCTGCACCAGATGGGCCAGCTGAAAAACTTGGAACTTTTATACCTTCATAGATAAATGAAAATGTTGTTGTGTCATCTTCATCTTTAAATGTTGAAGGTCTTGGATAACTTAATTGAACCAATGAGGTGTGTGGATATACTACATTATCTAATAAACCTGTTGTGCTGTCTTTGTGGATAGATGTAAAGAGTGATTGTTCCTCACCTTGATTGTATATAAATGATGTTGTTGTTAAATCTGGATCATAACCTGTAGATGATTCTCTCAATCTACAGATAGGTGAAAATACCGTATCAACAGATTCAGTTCTTACACAGGCTTGTAATATAAATTCTGTGGTCTCATTTGATGTAGGTCTTATCTTAAGTCTTTTGGCTACTTCCTTAACATACCTACCAGGTCCCCAAAATGATATGAATAAGACATTGGTTGCATCAGCATCGTAAATGTGTCCACCTGTTCCCATTGCCGCTGTGGCAAAATTAAGAGTGATGCCACTGTGAACATAACTGGCATACAATGGAGCACTGGTATCATTTCTTAGTTTACCACCTGTCCATATTTCTTTGTAGGCTTCAGATAATGTTGTAGCAGTCACATTGCCAAAAGTAGAATAATCTCCTTCTACAAGAGCAAAAAATCTTGAATCTGTTGATGGAGCAGAACTTCCAGCTTTACTAAAACTTTTAGTCAATGCCAAATCAAAATCAAGACCATTACCACCTGTGGCTCCAAAAGCCTGTGTCATATTTGTGTTGTCTATGTTAAGTTGAAATGCTGTTGAAGTTATGTGTGATGTATTACCACCAATTGCTAACCCAAACCAAGTTAATTCATAATCTGTCATACCAGACATTGTCATTCCACTTAACTGGGCCTGTGTTGATGATGCTGATGTATGGAACAAGAAATCAGTGTTAAACTTAACATCCAATGAGCCTGTTAGTGATGAACTTTCTGGTGCTCTAATATATGTTCCCATTATTGAACCTCCTTGATTAATATTCTACCACCAGTGGCTATTCCTGCCACTGTTCTATAGTAAAGAATTCTTGGTGTTGAATTTGTAGGTGTTATTGTAAATGTTGAACTTTCTGTTTTAGAATTTGTGACACCTGTTGTGTATTCTGTTGTTCCATCTGTAGTCATATAGAAACCATTTCCTGATCCTAAACTACTACAAACAAAACTATATGTGGCACCTTCATACAATAATAAATCTGGTCTTGCTAATCCATCCATATGTAAGCAGGTTCCTGCATAAGCAGTAGAAGTATTTGTATTACCTGAACCACCTGAATCAGCGGCATTCTTCCACCATCTAAATGGTGTTTGACTTGCTCTGTTATCTGTTGCCAATGTGACTGTGAATGATCCAGCTGTTGGTAATATCCAGGTTGATGAATCATTTATTACACCATATGGTGATGATGCTGAAGTTAGATATAGTCCTATATCATTTGCGGCATCATTAAGATGAACAGATACAAACTTTTCTGAATCTGCATTATATTTTAAAATATGGTTATTAGTTAAAGTTGCTGACACATCTGCCAGTCCTTGTAGGAAGCCACCTTTTCTTATAATTGAATCTTCTAAATCAGTTGTTCCTGTTTTGAAAGGACTGATATCAACATCTTTGCTTCTGCTACTGAATTGATTTGCTGAAGCACCCCAACTTGAACTTGTTGTGGTTTTTTGTTCTTTAACTTCTACCCCTGCAAGTTCTACTATGCTTGAATCAGTTGGATCTTGTAAAGGAACACCATTAATGATTGTGTGATTTAGTATATTTGATTTGATACCATTACAATCACCTTCACTGATTAAAATTTTGTAATTCTTATAATTGATTATGTCTTTACTAACTGATCCAGCAAATGGAGCCGTTTCACTAACAGTCTCTTCATCTACAATAACACCTTTTGTTAATACCGTTCCATATACAATTGGTATCTTTACAGATGTGGTATCAGTTGCTTCACCTGTGTAGAATTGTTTGTCTGATAAGTCACCAGCTACGATATTAGTGTCTTTAGATTTTATTGCATTCTTAGAACTGGAAGCCGCTGTCTTTATAGAATTAAATGGATCGCTTGTATTTGCCATTATTTGTCATCCTTGTGTGTTGCTCCAGGTGTTCCTGCTTTAAACTGTCCCATAAATGGTAAAGGTGCTCCATTGTTTGAAGGATCCCATCTTAGTCTACAAGCTCTGGCTGTTTTATTACAATAGTCTTTTGATGCACTACTGGTTGTTGCATTTGTTCTATCAAAGTAATTTGTAAATGTTGCGGCACTACCTTGGTTGTTTGTTTGTCCATATGGACAACCACCATCTTCAATTGATGTATAAACGAAAGCACCACCTACATAACTTCTATATCTTAAACTACATAAACCAGTTGGCATTTTTCTATTTGTTGTTGTTCTTTGTTCAATACCTAATGCTGGTGTTAATTCTAATTCTAAAAAGTTTCCAGTTGTATCTAATATACCATTTACAAAATATCTACTCAACACACCACTCTGTAAAACCGCAGTATGCTTGGCGGCTTTCTGTGCCGCTGTGCCTGAACT
>CENI01057359.1_pt1 | contig 13830 bp, 6 predicted proteins | sample 530161 | NCBI WGS metagenome assembly CENI01 (sample SAMEA2591107, study PRJEB7988) | marine metagenome | isolation source: saline water (ENVO:00002010), including | reverse complement strand
AAGATATAGCAAAACTATCCGCTATTCTAGTTGGTGCAAATCCCTTTTCTAACATCCATCTAATTACAGATTCTACGCTACCTCTACTTTGAGAAAACGCATCAGCTAATTCACTGTGAGCTATATCTATTTGTGACCCACCTCTTCTTTGTTTTAACATGTCAGAGTTAAATATGGTAGCAAAGTCTTTAGAAAATTGAGGTATGTTAGCAAATGCTTTAGAAGCTTTAAATATATTATTATCTCCCCAATTAATAAAGTTAACTGTAGATATTGTTTGTAGCGCTGCAGATCTTACATTAAGAAACATGATTGCTCCAACAGAACCGTTAACCCAGTTAACAAACTTATTGACTGTCTTATCTTTACCAAGAACTCTATTAGTTCCGTTTTCCATTCTGTATAATATATTCTCTAAAGCATCTCTAAAACCAGAACCATGTATAGCCTCTATTTTATTTAAATTATCTTTTGAAAATATTTCATTTTTATTATTTATCCAATCACCTAAAAATTGTTGTCTTCCAATTTTAACTGTATTAAATAAATCACTAGCTATACTTTCAACCATCCAAAATTCACTAGGTTGAGTGTAACCATCTTGAGCGCGAGATATAATACCTAATGTTTCAGCAAAGTTTATTAAATCAGCGTTTTTATTAACGTGACTTAATAGTTTCTTTTTTGTTGTTTCAGCCATACCTGGTATTTCCATACCGTTTTTATTCCATAAATATGTTCTTATAGCTGTATCAACAGTAAAGCTTGTTCCAGGTACTTTATCATCTAGTGTTTTTACTAATTTAGGATTTCTTTTTTTCAATGCAGAATACTCATTAGACATGTTTTGCTTGTATGTATTCCAAGTTCTTATACCTTTAGCAAATGGGTCAAATAAATTATCTTTAAACCATTTCATATCTTTGTCTCCTTGTTTACCTTTACCTAAAAACTTATACATTAAACCTTTGAAGTCTTCAGCTGATGGTGGAACAAAAAGATCCCATTTACCTATACCTTTTCCTCTAACTATAGCTTCACCTCTTGAAAATACTTTTTCAAAACCAACACCAGATGTTCTTTCAATCATCTTGTTAAAATCAACACTGTGAGATCCACTTAGTTTAACTTTAGCTTGCACAACCTTAGATTTGATATCTAGTTGATCTAAGACATTCTTAACAGCTTTTACATTTGGTAAGGCATCATCTACAAAATACATATCATTATAACCCTCTGCAAACTTCTCTAACATCCAGTCAGCTTTAGCTTGACCAGTGCTATTACCTAAACCAGTTACATTTTTTATAGGTATATAAACACCTTCACTTCTTAACCAATCATGAATAGCTTTTTGACTCTCAGGTGCTCTTGCTGTTAATATAAAAACATTATTAGGTCCATACTTTTTAATTTGATTTTTCATCTTTTGAAGTAATGGTCCTGGTTTACCTTTTGTAACTTTATTAAAATCAGTGAAATCAAAATCCCAACCCTCTTTAGCTAATTGATCACCAACCATTGGCCATTCATTTGAAGCTATCTTTTTAGTTTCTTTACCTTTCTTAGCGATTATATAGTTTTCACTTACACCAACTGTCTCATCAAAATCAAATGCAGACATACCTTTAGTCTTACCAGTTTGACTGTGCTTAACAATATTTTTTTGAGCTTTTATTGCGTTAAAAATATTATTAACTTGAGATTGTGACTTACTCCATTTAATTTTTACAGCAGCTTGTATTCCTTTTATTGCTTTTTGTTTAGTAATTTTACCTGTTAATTGTTTTATTATTAAATCGTTTTGGATAGGTATTAATCTTTCTATTTGAACGTCAGTTAATTTTTTGACATTAGTACCAACACCAAAGTATTCTGCTATAGTTTGATTAGTACCAACTATTTCTAATTCATTTAAATTAACACCTTGAATAGCTAATCTAACTACAGCACCCATCCCATCTTCTAGTTTAAGTTCACCACTAATAACTCTAGGCAGAATATCATCAAACCAAACGTCTGGCGCACCATTTTTTAAACCAATTTTTTCACCGTAAATATTTTTGCTACCATCATTAATTAAATTGTCAGCTTCTATAGTTATACTTCCTTGCATCATAGAAGCTCTTATACCAACAAACGCTTTTTCAACATTACCTTCCATAGCAGCAAATAGCAAGGCAGAATGTATTTGATTAGCCGGGTGGTTGTGCTCTTCTCGCATGTTAGCCTTATAATTAGGCTTTCTTGTTTTTTGATCTATAGTGCGTATTTTATATGGAAAAGACACTCTAACTGTACTACCCATACCAGCGGAACCACCGTCTTGATAAAAAGATATAAATAATGCCGCTGCCTCAGGATTTGTTTTTAAAAACTCTTGTATTGCTACAAAATAATCTTTAAGATTATCTAGTTTATTGTCTTCTACAGCTTGTTGTTTTTCACTTAAGTTTATTTTTTTAGGTTGTTGTTTTTTATTCTTTAAGTAACCATGTCTAATTAACTTTATTTCGCTTTCAGTTAAAGAAAATGAGTCTTTGATCATGTTCATAAAAAATTCCTCACTTCCATAAGTAGATCTACTAACACCACCTAATCCAGATTTCATTAAGTAATCTCTAAACTGAGGGTTTTCTTGTAAGAATTGTATAGTAAATCTTATTTTAGCCTCTATAACTGATTCTCCAGTGTTTTCATCGAATACACCATTATAAGTGGCTTTATCACCTTCGTATCTAATAAAGCTTTCTAGTTTACCAACTGGTATTTTAGACTTTTTAGACCAATGTTTAACCAAGTCATTGGCACCCATATAAAAACCTTCTTTGTGTTTTTCACTAAACATAACCTCAGATCGACCTCTACCTATTTCTTTCATAGATGGTTTATCTAATCTTATTTGTTGATTAGCACCTAATGCAGCTAGTTGGATAACAAACTCTCTTATAGCTCCATCAAACTTAGTGCCTTTACTTGTGGGATTACCATCTTGATCCATTCCAAATAACTTAAAGAAATCTTCATTTGGCGCACTTTGTATTTTATCAAATCTATTTTTTTGACCTAATGATTTTATTGCTCCTTTACCAACCTCAACTCTCTTACCACTATCTCTATAAAATTCATTAAGTTTAGTATTAGCCACGCCAGTAGCTCTACCGTCTTCATCTTGAGCTTCAGGTAATATGTCTATTAAATTGTTATCTTTAGCTATTTCAGCTATCTTTTTTCTAGCAGCGCTTCTTTGTTGTCCATCTAAATCTATGTTTTTAGAAAGCTTATTAACAGGTATACCAAATTCATTACTAAACAACTCTAACACTGGAACTAATGGTCCATTTTTAACTAGTGCTTTAGTTTTCTTGTATGATTTTTCTTTTTCTAATTTAGTCAAATCAGCATTGTCAGTAATTTCTTGTATATTATCAGGTTTTACTCCAACAATTTTAGATACTTTCTTACCATCAACTTGTTTGGTTGCAGCGGTTGATGGTGTAGATTTTTTATCAGCAGCATCAAATCCAGCCTCCTGCAAAGCATCAAGTGAAAATGAATCTATTTGATCTTTTAGTGATTCTAATATTTGACCATATCTTCTAGGTAGTATATCATTTACGTAAGCGCCAAACTCAGGGTTAACACTTGGATCCCATGAGTTAGCTAGTGTTATTAATTGTTCTATAAATCCACTTTGCCAATCTTGTTTTGGTATAGCTTTAGAAATATAATTAGGCACACCAGCGTCTCTAAGATTTCTTATTCCAGATTCATAAGCGTTTTTAGCTAGTTTGTTTGCTATAGCTAAATTATTCATGACTAAACCCTCTCTAATTCTAGGTGTAACAGCGTCTCTTAGGTTTTTTCTATTTATACCCTTTTTATCAGCTTGATCAACAACTTGACCATATAGATTTTTATTTTCATTAACTATCTGAACAGTGTTTTTCTTTAAAGCCTCAGACATTTTTGCATCACGAGTCTTAGTGTCCTTACCAACAATAGATTCCATCGTTTTTGTTGTTTCAGCTATACTACTTCTACCTATAGCTTTTCTTTCTTTCATTGTTAGAGTACCAGCTTTAATTTTCTTAGCTAGCTGAGTAACAAATGTAACAGCGTCTGTTTCACCTTCAAAATTAAAATCAACATCTGATTTAGTTGCTTTTTTAATACCATTTCCAAACATCCAACCCATTAACGCACCTACACCTGTGTTCTTTTCAGATTTAAGGTCAAATTTTCCTTCAGCTACCAACTCCATGAAAACAGTTAAAGTTTCCTCTGGATCCATTCTACTACCATCGTTTCTAGTTGTATAAGCAACTAACACCTTATGTAGATTTGGATTATGTATTTGAACATGTTGCTCTATTTGTGCTGCCATACCAGCAAAAGCTTCGGGATTACTAGAAAATGCCTCTCCAAATATAGTATGACCAAGCTCATGTGTCCTTGTTTCTAGCCTATCATCTTTAGCCATATTTTCTACAACTTGAAGAGAAATAAACTTACCATCTGTAGTAGGTAGATTTACACCATGACCACCGTTTTGAATACCTTTGATTGCTTTGTTTTTAGCTTCTTCAGAAACGTTTTCTAAATTACTTATATCTTCTACTGCCTGATTAACTGTTTGAGAGTTAATCATTGATTGAGCTAAACCAGTTTTCTTTCTTCTTTCGTTAAAAGCTTGATTTATTTCTTGAGTGTTATATATTATTCTAGCTTCTTCTTGTATTTGCTTGTCACTTATGTTAGTCTTACCATCTTGAATTAACTTGTTTTCTGCTTTTTTGAATATGTTGTTTTTTCTATCTATATCAACTTTGTCTTGACTATTTATAAATCCATTGAATTTATTACCAAAAGCATTTTCATCACGTAGTGCTTCTACTAAGGTTTGGTTTTGTGCAAATTGTTTTTCAAGATTATTTAAAGCTTTGTTTTTGGTGTCATTATCCATATTTTTATTGTTGATGATTTTTTCAGCATCAAGTCTTATGGATTGTTGTTTTGTTATTAATTTTAAATATTGTTCTGTCCACTTGGGTGATAAATTTTTTAACTTCCCTTCTAAATTATCTAATATTTGTTTGTTCTCGTTTTTTAAATCATTAAGTTGTTTTTCTAAAACTTTTTTAGTTCCAACATCATAATTCATTTCATCTAGATCTTTTTGCAAATCACTTATTTCAGATAAATTATGCCTATACTTTCTACTTGTTTTTGGATCAGAAAATTGGTTCATAACCAAACCTTTCATAAACGGTGTTCCGCTAAACATATAACCAAACATACCACCACTAAAAGCAGCGTGGCCCATATTTTCTGTTATTGGTTTACCTGTAAAAATATTCTGCGAACCAGTAGTAAGAACCTCTGACATAGTTTCTAAAGCTGGATCATATAATAATTGTCTTTTACCATTTTTTATAAAGTGCTGTTTAATGCCATCTAAGCCTTTTAATAAATTACTTTTATTACCATACATAGACTTCCAACCTCTCTTCATAACTGGTAAGGTCAAAAACCTATCAAACACAACCTCAGCACCACCATATGCCGCACTGGTTATAGCTTTTTTAAACAGCGAGTTCTGTATCATTCCATCACTCTGCTCTTCTTCTTTTACCATTTCTAACCAGTTTTCTCCAGAACTACTATACCCAAGCATTGGTATACCTATTGTTGGTATAGCTAGCGTGGCAAATATAGCGCCTTGATTAGCAAACTCTTGAGCAACAAATGTTCCAAAGTTTTCAACACTAAAAGCATCTTCAAATGCTACGTCTTTTTGAAATACATTTCTAGCATCTTGCGTAGCCTTTTCTACTTGAAGCATGGTTTTGTCTAAACGCCTATCATCAATACCCATTACTGAACCAGTTAATTTATACCCTCCATATGCCGCTTTATTAAAAATATCTAAAAACCCACTACTTAATGTAGTAACAAATTTTTCTCCATTGTTATAGTTTCTTTGTATAAGGTTATTTTTGTAATCACTATTCTCCATTTTATCAAGCATAGGCACCATACTTTCATCATACCATGTTTCATAATCTGTTTCTAGTGTTTTTATTTCATTTAAATTCTTGTTAAAGTTTTCTAAAACTTCTCTAGGAATTTTTCTACCATCTTTTAATGTTACAGCATAAGATTCATCTTGAAGTCTTGTTAAATCACCCTTGTATTCTTTGTTTATGTCATTAACTTTATTTTCTATTTGAACTAAATGTTCATTATAAAGTTCTTTAGCTTTTTCAACTAGTTTATCTTGATCTATACCAGGATTTTCTTTTTGAACTTTTCTAACAAAATAGCTAGGATCAATTTGCTCTGGCATCCTGCTAGTATAGTGTTCTTCTATTTTTTGAATTTCACTATCCATATCCTCGTCAGTCCAAGACTCGTCACTTGATAGATGCCACATAGCTGTTGGATCGTTTAAAAAATCTATAACAGGTTTTGCTTCAATGTATTTTCTTTTTATTACGTCTGATTTAGCTTCATTAGCTATTTCAAGAGACTTAAGTTCTTTAGCTTCTTTTATATTAGCTAATCTAGCACCAATTTTTATATCGTTAATTGTACCAGTATATGAAGTACCAACTTCACTAGGATCAGCCTCACCTTTTTTATCTATAAGCAAAGAGCCAATAAAACTATATCCCTCTACATCCTTAGAGTTCATTAGTTCAAACATTTTTTGATCTTGCAACTTATCAATGTCTTGCTTAATCATGTTTTGCTTAGCTCTTTCTTTTATTTCATTTTGTTCTGGGTTTTTATTACCCTCAGCTTTAAGTTGATTTTTAGCTAATTTTAATTCACTTTCATAAGGTTGAACTTTAGTTGATGTAGTTCTCATCCCATCTCTAGAATAATCGCTAGTAACAAGCTCCGGTTTGAATATATCTACATCGTTGCCATCGTTGTCTTTGTAATTATATTTAGATTCAATTTCTTTTTTGTCTGCTTCACTTACGTGCAAAGGACCGTCTTTAACAGAAAGTCTTTCATAATCACTTATTAATATATTTTGATTTTCTTTAGTTTTTAAAATATCTTCTTGACTTAGATTATTTTTTAAAAACTTAAACAACTCATTTCTTGAGTTTCTTTTTTTAAGACTAGTGTCAAAATCTGTTTTTTCTTGAAACCTACCTGGACCAAGCCCAACATCAATAACAGTTTCTTTGCCAGTTTCTTTGTGCTTAATTTTTACTTTATTTAAATTTTGAGCATCAAAAGTTTTCTCAAACTCAAAAACATTACCATATATAGATTCCATTTGATCTATAAAGTCATCATGATTTTGATCATATATTGTGTTGTCAAGTAGATAATCATAAGCACCATCATGCTTAATAGATTCGTTCTTTATTGTTTGAACATTTTGATTATCAATATCGTTATTTTTTAAATCTCTTTGTGATTTTTCCCATTTAATATACTCTGGGCTATCGGAAGGTAGTGATTTAACCATTTCTTCGTACGACTGTACGGTGGTTGGATCTATTTTAGGATCAACTTTTATTTCAGTTGATTTTTTTGCTTGTTCTTTTTCTAATTTAATTTGCTTTCGCAATGCGGCTTCTTCTTCTTTGCTATTAACTGTATATTCTTGACCGTCTATTGTTATCACATAAGAAGTATCGTCTTTTGGCGATTGCTCTTTTTTTGTTTCTTCTGCCATACTGTATCGTTAGTTACCCGTAATTAATAATTTGTTTTAAGCTAATTTTTCGTTAGAAATGCCTTGCTCTTTTGTTGGATTAGGTCTATTCTTTTTACCCATATTCCATTGTTTTTCTAAAAATGATGTAAAGTATTCAGCTATTTCATCATCTAGTACACTTTTGTATTCTTTTCTTTCTATAATTGCATCAGCTATTTTCTTTGATTCTTCATAGTTGATACCATCATTTGGATTAACACCTTCTAGTTGTAGTCCTAATTTAGCGTATGTATTAGATGATATTTTATCAACAAAATCATTGTAAAATATTCTACCTGCAACCATCTCATCATAAATTAAAGACTTAGGATTATCTGCTCCATCAATTATATTTCTTTTTACTTGTTGTTTAGCTGCAGCTCTAGGAAAAGACATGTTGTCAGCTGGATTAGTTTGAGATGATTTACTTATATAATTATTACCCATTGAGGTAACAGCATCTTTAGTTGCTTTGTCTACTAATTTTATTTTACTTTTTAAATTAGGTATAGCAACCCACTCTTCTCCACTACTATCTATAGTCTGAACTAGTTTATTTCTTTCTGTTATGTATTGATCTGCGTACAACTTTTGTGTGTCTATATTAGCGTTGTTATACTCATCGTCTAGCTTAACTAATGTTTCTTTAGCTATTTCTGCAGACTTAAAGTTAGGCATCATTATCCCTAATTCTTCTTTGTGAGGACAATGTTGTTCACCTGGGCAAACTTTTTCTACTAATCTAACTTCATCTTTTAGTAAACGCATAACAGCTTTACCATCGGGTGAATCACTCCACGTGTTCATTAAAGCTTTTGTGTTGTAAGCTGCGGCAACATCTTGTCTAAAGTTTTTGTAAGCACCAATGTTCTGAGCCCACATATTTAATTGTCTTTTTATTAGACCTCTTTTAGTTTTGTCACCATCTACATACTCTTGTTTTTTAGCTGCTAAGGATTCAGATATAGCGTTATACTCACCACCTGGTAGTTCACCGTCTGTATCTAGCACTGTTCTAACAAGTGCATCATGTTCTGGATTTGTTTTTCTATTTAACATATTAAAATATTTTATTATGAAACACCTGGACAACTTGGGTAATTTGCGTAATATTCTGCTCTTTCTTCGCTTTCTTGTCTTAACCTATCAAACTCCGCTTGTGCTTCTGGTGATATTGTATCTTCCAATGCGGCGCCTTTTCTTTCATTACCAAACTCTCCTTCAGACGAAGAAAATCTTTCACCAGAAGAAGCACCAACTCTACCTTTAAGTATACTACCAACAGCTGTAACACCTCCAGCAATTGCATCCCATTTTGCTTGATTCGCTGCAGCAGCTTGTTCTCTATAAGCTGCTACCTCTTGTTGCGACATTCCAAGCAATGTTGACTGTTTGTCTCTTTCTGCGTTTCTAGACCATATTTCACCTTCTCTTTCTTTATCTTGCAAATTAGCTGCCATATTTCTTTCAGCCATTTGATTCTGTTTTTCTTGTTGACCAATTTTAGCCGCAGATGATTGTGAAGCAATTTGACCTTGAGTAGCTAGAGCTTGTGCGACAGACGCTATACCTGAGCTACCCGCAGCTTCTCTTAATCCACCTAAAACGTTAGCTTGGCTTTGTCCAAATTGTTGCTTTTCTAGATCGTATTGTCTTTGGTTTATTGTTAGATCCTCCATTGTATTTTCCATATCAGTGTAAGGATTGCTAGTATCTAAAGAAGAATAAGCGTCTTTTAATCTATCCATTTCCACCTCAGCTTTAGAAGCTTTTCTTTCAGCTTGTCTTTTAGCCTTATTAGCGCTAATTGCGCCTAACGCAGCACCACCAACAGATATCCCTAAACCTACTAATGCAAATGACATATTAAGAGTATCTCATGTTATCTTTCCAGCCCTTGCTTTTTCTATCTTCGAATTTATTTAACTTCATATCTTTTTTGATGTCCTTTTTACCTGCTCTATAGCTATCACCATATAAAACTCCAGCTGTTTCACCAACATCTCTAGACATATCACCAAGGGCTCTAGCTTTTGCTATTTGCCCATATTTAGCCGTACCTTTTCCAGATGCGGCATCATAGGCTCCTCTAACTAATATAGCATCAGTTTTGTAAGGAGTATAACCTTCTTTTTTAGGCATTGGACCTCCACCATATAAAGCTCCACCTGGAGGAAGATTTGATACATTCATTTTACCCATCATTCTTTGATTTGCCATCATTTGTGCTTCTCGACCAGTCATACCACCACCTTCACCTGGTTGTATTCCAACCGCTTGCTGTGCACCACCACCAAACACCTTGTTTATTCCACCAACCATTTTTTTACCAAGTCCTTTTAAAAACTTATTTGGTGATGGTTTGTTACCTGATCTCATTGAAAAAGGAATTGAACCTCTACTTTTACTTGTTCTCGCCATTTGTATATTTTTTATATTCTTCGTAACTTATTGCTACGATTTGTTTTTCTAATTCTTCAACATCATTAATGTTGTCTGGGTTTTTGTGAGTATTATACCAGTGAGATTCTTTGTGTGCGTAAAGTATTCTTTTCTCTCCCGGTTCTGATATTATATAACATGGAGCAATATACTCTTTTACTCCTGATGAGCTAGCAACACTTAAATGTCCTTCTAATAAAAAACACATATGTTTGTGTTTGTGTATAGCTCCAATAACAATATATCCTTGAAACATTGTCATTTTTCTTATGTAAACACCATCCATGAAAAAATGATCAATTGGTATTTGATCATTATCGTTAAGTATTGGTTTGTCTTTTGTTCCAGCCAAAATTGACTTACCATCAGCAATTGATTTTAAGTCATTTTCTAATTTTGTAACCGCTGTTTCAAAATTTTTACCAACACCAAAGTCTGGCATTTTTTGTATTTCACTCATTTAATTAAATTTAACTAGTAATATAGTTACATTTTTTGTATATTATTTAGCTGCTACTTACGTTGATGTTACATGAAGCAGCAAACAGCTCTGCTTTTTCTTTAGAGTTATTTTCAAATCTAAACTTACCGTAGTAACCTACTATTGAAGCTTCATTAACTTCTCTGCTTTTTCCAAAAAATATAAAGTCCCCAGCTTGTGGAGCTGGCGTTGATTCACCTATACTACATATTAATGTCCATGTAGCTGTGTTATTAACGTCTCCATCTAAAGCTGTTGTTACTATATCGTTTATAACGCCTATCTCTACACAATCCTCGTTACTAATATTAACGTTAAATCCACCAACTAAAGTATTAGCTGGTATGTAGTATGCTATATCACCAGGTTGTACAGATGCGTTTAATACGACACTTGCTCCTAATTGTAAATTTATTATTGCCATTGTTTATTATTTTAAGATAATGTTGCTATATCGTCAACATCTAATTGCATTGTTACATCTTTTGTTCCCCACTTTTCTATATCAACATTATATTTTAAAGTAAGCGTGTCGTTAGATGACGATGTAGTTGATATAGCTACTGATATGCCTGTTATATCTAAATCAGTACCACCGTTACCAACAAAACCATTAGCAGAGTCGTTGTTTGGTATAGAGTTTGTCCAATCTGACTCACTACCAGATTCATTAGAAAATAATGGTGCGCCTAATGTACCTCCTGATCCATCAGATCCAGATCTAAGAGCAAAAGCACCTGAACTGGCTTTAAATATGTGTGTTACTGAAAAATACTTAGCAATTGTTTTAGAATTTATTTCACTAGATTTTTTATTATATTTACCGGTATATGTTTTTGTTATAGGGTTACTATTATCAAAAGTAACAAAGGTTCCACTTCCAGTGTCAACAGTAGCGTTACTCCAAGTTGTCACTGTTTTTAATGTTAAAATTGGATTCATAAATTGATTTAATTGTTGTTGAACACTAGCAAAATCTGTACTTGCGTTAGCCCAGTTTTGAGGTATACCTTTTAAAAGTGCATCACCTAAATTATATTTTACCCATGTTCCATTATCGTGATTAGTTGAGTCATTAGAACCTACGTATATACGAGAACGTGCTTGAATATTATCGTAGCGAAACTTTATAGAATACCTCGTGTGTGATGTTTGTAGTGGGAAATTTACATAAAATTCTAATACCCCCTTTTTTGGAATAGTAAAATAATGTATTGGAAAAAATTCTGGTGGATAACCAGCGTAAATCCATTGACTACTAGTAGATACTGGCATAGTTGGCTTACCAATAGGTTGGGTGAATCCTGGTCTTCTTGCTTCTCTTTCAGCTGCTGGTAATAAAGAAGTTTCTTTTGAAGCTGTTATATTACCGTTGGCATCTAAAGTATCAGTTATCTTAGTTATAACTATAGGAACTACTGTCCCTTCTGACCCGGTGAGTCTAAATTTTCTTTTCTCACCAAGCGGGGATATGATATTGCTTCCAAATTCAAAGTTTAATAATCCTTCTTTATTAACCGTAGATCTGTCTGTTAATTTAGGAGCTAGGTCTTCACTTATCTGGTATCTTAGTGTTTCATTATTTGAAATATCTCTAGCATCATACATAACGTCAAATAAATAACCTGTAAAATTACCCTTAGCATCTTTTGTCGTTTTGTTTAATTTGAAAAACACTCTATTATTAGTATTGTTTTCTATTTCAACTAAATTAGGAGATGTCGCGTGTTTTAGATTAACAGTAGTTCTGCTACCAATCTGGCCAGTTACTGGATCTATAATACCACCTATTTTTACTTGAGCAGCTTGACTTGCATTAATACTTATTGTACCGACTTTTGTTATAGTATTTAATTTTACTCTACCTGATATATTAAACACCGCTTTTTCACTATCAGTTCCTTCATTAGTTTTTGACAATGTTACGTTTGAATAGTTTGATTGCAACACCTCAACTTCTGAATAATTGTCTACGTGATTTTGGATTATATTTTGTAAAGCATCTATTACTCCTAAATTTGATATTTTTGATTTAGCCATTTTTTTTATTTTTTTTTATTAACCCACATCTACACCTCCAATTAAATCTACGCTAAAAGGTAAGCATTGTTGTCCGTCAAGTGCAGTAGCTTCTCCGTTTATTAGTATTTTTATGTTATCTGGATTTGCCCCTGGAACGTAATTATGAAGATTGTTTAAATTGACCAACACCGCATTACCTACCCAATCAGAAGCACAATATGGCTCAGGCATAATACCATTAGGCCCCTCCCCATCCGGAGGCGTAGTTGTTGCCCACTCGACACCGGTGTCAAAACCAATAAGTTGAGATAAAGCAGAATATTCATTTTCTACTGATGTTATAAATTGCCCTAAAATTGGAATACCTAGAGTGTATTGCTTACTGTCAATTAATGTAACATCTGGATCACCTCCAGGTGGGACAATACTGTTGCTTGTGGTAAAGTAGTCGCTGAGAGGAGTGTCTAAAAAATACGCAGCAAAATCATCCGAATTATTTATATTGTTAATGCCAATATCATTTAGCCAAGCACGAACGCCATAATACTTTGTAGCACCTCTCCATGATGACGTTAAAGCTCCACTTCCTTCACCATAACCACCTACTACTTCATATGGGTGATTTGTTAACTGCTCGTAATTAATTGATTGTTGTATTGAAGACGGAAAACTATCCTTCCAGTTTTGTACAAACGATTGAGGCACATTAGGTCCAAAAACATCACCAACAGTGTTTTGATATTGCTTTTGCAATAAAATTTCACTATTTGAGTACCACTGACCTCCAACTCCTGTCCCAAGAACGCCTGATATTGGTTCGTAATCGAAATAAGTTTGATCTCCCGCCGCATTTGGTCCTCGATTCACACTAAGATTATGTCTAGATAGAACATAACCTTCATTAGGTACTATCCAAAAAAATATTGACTTCAAGCTATTAAAAATTTCAGGTAAAGCAACACTTCCTTCCCACCAAACATTAGATGGATTAAATGTAATACTAGCTCTATGTGGTTCTTGAGGATTCCAACTGGTTTGATAACCATATCCATCGTAAGTGGCACTACTACCGCCAAACATGGAAAATCCAGGTAAATATGGAATTATTGAAAAGTTAGAATTTACTCCTGATAGAGCCTCTAAAGTTAGAGTCCAAGAGTTG
>CENI01020058.1_pt1 | contig 13920 bp, 11 predicted proteins | sample 530161 | NCBI WGS metagenome assembly CENI01 (sample SAMEA2591107, study PRJEB7988) | marine metagenome | isolation source: saline water (ENVO:00002010), including | reverse complement strand
AGCTACAGGTGAAAGATTAGCTGAAATGGCTCCAGTAACAACCGCTTACGCTGGCGGTACTATTGGCTCTGCTCTTTTAGCAAAAGCATCTGTACCTTTAGCTCTACTTTTAGGCGGTGGTACTACTATTGCTGGTGGTGTTATGGGTGCTGGTGAAGCCGCTTTTGAACAGGAAGAAAAACTTGGAAATTACGATGAAAAACTAGCAACTGGACAAGGTATTCTTATCGGAATTTTGGAAAGATTTGGTATTTCAAAATTAATACCTCAAGCTAAATTAAAAAATATTACTGGCAAAGAATTAGTAGAAACTCTACAGAAAACTGGTAATGTCCAAGCCGCAAAAGAAGTGACTAAAAGAATGGTTGCTGAAGGTGGAACTGAAATGGTACAGGATGCAGTATCTATAGGCGGTGCGGCTTCTAGAGGTGCTACCTATACTCAAAAAGAATTAGAAGATAGGGCAATTGATACTTTTGTCCTTGGTACTACAAATGCTGGTGCAACAATAGGTGCTGGAAGATTAGTTTTAGGCAAGCCAGCACCTCTTAGTAACCGTCTTGTACAAGCTACTTTTGCTCAACGTCTTGATGCTACTCAAAAAGCTGGAGATCAAAATGGGAAACCTTTTAATCTTAATGATTTTGAAGTTGGATCTCGCGGTGGCGTTGTCGATCTCATGGACAAAGTTCATTCTGACATTAGCGGTGAGATAACAAACTTAGAGCAAGACTTAAAAGATCTTCTCAACCCTAATAGAAAAAATCTTACTTCCAAAGAAAAGAGTGATCGGGTAAAAGTCAAAAAAATGCTTCAACAAGCACGTAACAAAACTAAATCAGTAGTTGGCAAATCTGATTTTGAAATTTTTAAAAGATTGGTTGAAGGAACTCCAGATGGAAAAAGATTAATCAATTTAGTTATGGAATCTCAAGAACAAACTAAAATTTGGAACTCTGGATTAAAAGGTGGAATATCAAAATACACTGATAATCTTAGCCCTCTTCCCCAAGGTAATTTATATAGTGGTCAAGCGGCATTAACAAATGCTGTAAGAGGTTTAACTTTTGCTGGTGTAGCTGGTGCTACTGCTGGACAAGCTATCCCTTATCAAATTGGTGGCGTAATGGCTGGACGGGCTATTGATGCTATTACAGGTCGTAGATCAAAAGTTAAACGATACATAAACAAAAATAAAAAGAACCCAGCTTTTAAGCCTGTGGTTGGCCTTGGTGAAAGAGACAAAGATGTACTGAAAGCCGCTAAAGCTAAAGCTAAATCTCAACAAGAAGCAGAGGAAAAAATAGCTGAAAGACGAGCAAAAGCCTTCTACAACTACGAGCAAGGAAATCCACCGACAGGTACTAGCCCAGAAGGTATTTATCAAAGATTTACTGGTATGGATAGGTCTGGACTTGAGGCTACTATTGCAGAAGCACTTGCTGACCCTAACCTAGATCCATCTGTACGAAGAGATTTAGAAAGTCTTGTAGAAAGTATGAAGTATGGAGAACAGGTTACTGGATTTTCAGTTAGACACATAAGAGGAATGGCTGAAAGAAATCCTGAGACTGTAGGTAAAAGAGTTATACGTCCTATTGAGGGAGAAAACGGTCTTCCACTAGCAATTGCTCAGTATGGCGCAGAGAATCCCGCTGTAGTAAGAGGCAGAGAAGCAAATAACGAAAGAGTGCAAGAACTTATTGCTCAACTGAAAGATGACAACTCAGTTTCGAAAGAAGACAAAGAAAATATTAATTATGTTTTGAATGAACTTTTAAAACCTTTGTCTGATCCTGTAAGAATGATTTCTACTTATGAAAAAGGTTTAATTAATAAGGGTGTACCTGTTTCTGCTGTAGAAAGATATATAGGTAGTTATAAGCAAATTGTAATGCAACAACAAGCACGTACAAAAGCTCAAAATACACCACCTCAAAATCCTGATGGAAGTCCTACACCTACAGCTACTCCAACAACACCTCAAGAACCTACACCTCCTGTAATTCTTGGTGCTGATGGAAGACCTTTGCGCGGAACTACACAGACAGGAGGTGCTAGACCAAATCCTAATGTACCTGTAGAACCTGATCCTCCGTTACAAGGCGAATTACCTTTAACTCCAAAAGCTATTGTAAAGCCTACTCAGAAAGCTGTAAAAAAAGCATTAAAAGCCGCAAAATCAGTAGTAAAACAATTTGATATTGGTAAAAAAGGAGGTCTATATCAAGATGGTGTTGCTACCGTAGCAGAACTTAGAGAATTAGCTGAAGCATTGAATTTGACTGTTTATGTTTCTAACAGTGTGGCAGAAATGAAAGCTACAGATAAAAAGTTAGGAGAAAGGTACGATCCAAACAGGAGAGGTTATCACCTACGCAAAAGCGGTCAAAAGGGAATCATTCATGTTAAAAACACTTCTGATTTACAATTTTTAATTACTTTTGCTCACGAAGTATCACACGCTTTAGAATCTAGAAAATTAAATTATAAAAATGATTTTTCAGGAGCTAGTGCATCTGGAAGACTTGAATTTGGATCGCACCCAAAAGCAAGTAAAGCATTAGGAACTAAAATGCCAATTTTAGAAAATTCTTGGCGCGAACTAATTCAAAAAGAAGTAGCTGAAAATAAACATTCTGTAATTAAAGCTGAGATTGATAAATTACAAGATCAATTAAATGTATTTGTTGCCAGAAGACCATCACTAGGTACACAAGCAGTAAGACAAAGTGGATACAGAGATTTTTATCAAATGCTTGCAGATCCAGAAGCGGGAAGAAGATTTGAAGAGTTATCTAAATCAAGACAAGACAAAATAAAAAAGGAATATCTAGGAGAAGGTGGCCGCCAAAGAAAATACAGACAGTACAAGAAAAATTCTCCAGAGTTTGCAGTAGATCCAGTATGGGTTTATTTAATCAATCCAACTTTTATGAAAGAGAATTTGCCTGAGACTTCTAAGGCAATACAAACATTTTTTAATCAAGACAAATCACATTTTCCAGTAACTTTTCAAGCTAATCCTGTAGTGACAATACTTGCAATTATTATGGCTGGTATTGCGGCTAGAGAAGGCTATGAAGAAGATGAAGAAAGTGAAGTAAACCAACCCCCGTCTAATCAACCATTACCTGAGAATATGGGGATTCTTTCAGTATAAATCCACATAAGGAGAGTTATGTGAACGCTAAATCTTTAGATTTAATACGTTATTTAAATGCAATACAAACAGTAATTGATAGCAATTTAATTTCCGATTCTGACCGCTTAAAAATTTTTTCTGAGTTAAAAGCAGAATTACCGCCCACTATGTTTTGTCCATCGAGTCTATGGACTAGGACAATCATAGAAGAAATTTTAGGAGGAAAAATAGCTGATGCAAAAAAGGAAACAACGAGCAAAAGCAGTCAAAGTATTAAAAGTCCCAAAGAACTCAAGAAAAGGAACCTCAAACCACCTAGTAAAACTTCAGCAAACACCCGAAGGGAGAGAGCAGTTAGCTAAGTGGGCAAAACTACCTAAAAAAGCGGGTCGTCCTAGAGGAGTTCCTGATGGGTTTACGCGAGAAACTATTGCACCAATCAAAGCTGAAGCCCAAATTTACGCTAAAAAGGTAGTCGAAATTATGAGTGATAAATACATCATTGAAGACCAGTATCAAAAAGAGGCATTGACCACAGCCGTAGAACTTATGCGAATGGAAGGTCAAGCAAGAGAAAGACTTGCGGCCGCACGTTTGGTTTTAGACTTTACTAAGTCAAAACCCGCTACTAAATCCGATGTTTCAATTTCAAAGGCTGAAGATTTTCTTGCCTCTTTACTAGAGGAAGAGAAAAAAGATGGAAAAGAGACTAGCGAAAATACGTAAAAGGCTATTAGACGAATTTAGTTTTTATTCAAAATCAGCATTAAAAATACGAACAAAAGAAGGCAATATTGCACCTCTAAAACTTAATGCGGCTCAAGAAATTTTAGATAAAGCTGTGACAGATCAATTATCTACTGAAGGTAAAGTAAGAGTAATTATTTTAAAAGCTAGACAACAAGGTTTGTCCACTTATACAGGTGGTTATCTTTATTTTTCAGTAAGTCAAAAAACAGCCTGTAAAGCGATGGTAATTACTCATCACGCAGATTCTACTAGAGCTTTGTTTGATATGACCAAAAGATTCCATGAACATTGCCCAGACATCTTAAAACCTCATACTAAATATTCTTCACGAAGAGAAATGAATTTTGACGTTTTAGACAGTAGTTATGTTGTTGCAACTGCGGGTGGAGACAGTATCGGCAGAGGAGAAACTTTAACTCACGTTCATGCAAGTGAATTAGCTTTCTGGCAAAAATCAACTAGCTTGGATAATTGGAATGGATTGACTCAAGCAGTACCAAATTCAAAAGGTACAGCTATTTTTGTGGAATCTACAGCCAATGGAGCTACTGGTATTTTTGCGGATTTATGGCGAGGTGCTGTAGATGGTAGCAATGGTTTTGTTCCTGTTTTTATTCCTTGGTTTGTTGACCCAGAATACAGAGAAAAAGTACCTGAAAATTTTGAAAAAACACCAGATGAAATTGCTCTTTCAGATCTCTACGAATTAGACAATGAGCAACTTATGTTTAGAAGAAGAAAAATAGCTCAAAATGGTATTGATTTATTTAGACAAGAATATCCAAGTGAGCCAGATGAAGCCTTTCTAACTACTGGTAGACCCGTATTTAATCCAGATCAAATCAGTAAACTACTTAACAAAACTAGAGATTTAAAAGAAAGACTAGCTCTTGAATCTGACGATTGGGAAAACAATGCTAGAGGAGAGCTAAGTACATATTTACCTCACGATGAGGGTGAAAGGTATGTAATCGGAGCCGATGTTGCTATGGGACTTGTTGGGCGCGGTGGAGATTATTCGGTTGCTCAAATTTTAGATTCAAAAAAGAGGCAAGTAGCTGTCTGGAGAGGACACGCTCACCCAGATTATTTTGCAGAAGTATTGTATAGGCTTGGAGAATATTATAACGAGGCTTACATTATTGTTGAAAATAATAATCACGGAATTCTAACTTGTACCCGTCTTGGGAAAGATATGGCATACCCTAACTTTTTTACTGAGCAAGTAATTGACAAGATAACTGATAGAGAAACGACAAAATTAGGATTTACAACTTCTAGTAAATCAAAGCCTTTAATTATTGATCAACTTAGAGCTTCAATGCGGGAAAATGAAATAGAAGTAAATTGTAAAGTCACTTTGCGAGAAATGTTGACATACATAGTTACAGAGAACGGTGCTATGCAATCGGAAGCTGGGTGTTTTGATGATTGTGTAATTGCATTAGCTCTTGCTAACCATATACACACTGGAGCTTGGACTCCTGTGGAATCCACAGAATCTTTTTATATTGAGATGATATGACTATGACTAAAACTGAAGACTACAAAAAATTAACAGACACAGAGATAGTCGCACTAATAGATGACAACGTGTCTCGCGCTGTAGGATATCACGATAGCGAATTGAGTAGGGAAAGAGCAAAAGTAATGGATTACTACGCTGGAGACAAACCTAAACCAGTACATGATGGTAATTCAAAATATGTATCTATGGATGTACAGTCAAGCGTAGAGGCAATGAAAGCGGCATTACTAGAAACATTTTCCGCTGGAAACAAAATAGTTAAATTTTCTCCACAAAACGCTGATGATGTGCAGATGGCTAATGTGTGTTCTGAATACACAGATTATGTTGCTCACAGACAAAATGACCTCTATTCAATCATGTCCTCAGTTATTCACGATGGGCTTATTGCTAGAGCGGGAATATGTAAAGTTTTTTGGTCAGAGCAAAGTGAAACTGTTTCTGAATATTTTGAATCATTAACTGAAAATGAGCTAGACGTTTTGATTGCACCAGATAACGTAGAGCTTGGAGAAACAGAAGAAGATGCTCTAGGTCTTATTACTGGTGAACTAAGAGTTACTAGAGATACAAGTCAAGTAGTAATTGAAAATGTAGCACCCGAAGAATTTCTTATTGAAAATCAAGCTAAATCTTTGGATTCAGTTTTGTTCTGCGCTCATAGAACTAAAAAGACTCTTTCAGATTTGCGTAGGGATGGATACAACGAAGAACTCCTATCTAAGATTGGAGATCATGGAGATGTAACTTTTGATTCTGATCCAGAAGTTTTGTCTAGGCATGATTCTATAAATGACGATAGAGGTACAAATAATTCGCAAGGATACCAAGATCAGATACGTTCCGTAATGTGTATGGAAGTGTATATTGAGTTAGATGTTGAAGGCACTGGAGTAGCAGAATTATACAAAGTAATAAAAGCGGGTAATGTTTTACTGGACAAAGAAAAAGTCAACCGAAAGCCATTTATTACCTTTGTACCTTTGCCTACTCCCCATGCGTTCTACGGTCAAAACTTTGGCGCAAATTTAATACCAACTCAAAACGCTAGAACAGTTCTTACTAGGTCAATTCTTGATCACGCTATGATAACTAATAATCCTAGATATCAAGTCTTGAAAGGAGGATTGACCAATCCCAAGGAGTTAATTGACAACCGTGTTGGCGGTTTGGTTAATGTAACGAGACCAGACGCAATAAGTCCTATGATGCAGTCTCAATTAAATCCTTTTACTTTTCAATTATTGAATTTATTAGAGTCCGACAAGGAAGAAAATACAGGTGTTTCTAAACTTTCACAGGGATTAGATAAGAACGCTCTTTCTAAGCAGAATAGCGCAACAATGGTAGAGCAGTTAGCAACTATGTCTCAACAAAGACAAAAAATAATTGCTCGTAATTTCTCTAACCAATGGCTAAAACCTTTGTACCAAGAAATTTATCAATTGTGTTTAGAATTTGAAGATCAAGAAAAGGTAATTGATATAGGCGGTGAGTACGTCAAAATTAAACCTAGTGATTGGGCAGACAAAAGAGATGTAACTATTGAATTAGCTTTAGGTTATGGCGAACAACAACGTGAAGCTCAAAAGTACATGGCAATGCACCAGCAATTCGCTAATGATCCAAATCTTGCAAAAATGTATTCACCTCAAAATCAATACGCGGTTATGGCAAAAGTCATGGAGTTAAATGGAATTAAAAATGTTACTGAGTATTTAACTAATCCTAATGACTTACCACCAGAGCAACCAGATCCAGCCCAAGAGCTTCAATTAGAAATGATGAAGAAGCAACTTGAAATGCAAGAGAGACAAACAGCTATTGGAGAGATGAAAGCTCAAATGCAAGCTCAAAATGCTCAAATGAAGTTAGAGCTAGATAGAATGAAAGCTGAAAATAGCTTTGCAATTCAATCTGACACTGTAGATCTAAAAGAAGCTCAATTAAATCATAAGAAACTAATCGACAGTGCTGAATTGGTTCTTGCTCAACAAGCAGACGAGATAACAGCAATTGCAAGTCCAAATGCTTAGTTATGAAGATTTTTTAACTAAGACAGGATTTACCGAAAAACAACTACAAACACTTTCTACAAATACAAAAGACTTAATACCTTTTGAAAAACCTTATCCAATAGAAATAAGAAAATCTTCTATTCATGGTAAAGGTCTTTTTACTACTAAAGCTATTAAATCTGGACAAATTGTTTGTAGTGCAAGAATAAAAAACAAAAGAACTTCAGGTGGTAGATACATTAATCACTCTGGTAGTCCTAATGTTTTTTTAAAGCAACAATCTAGTAATTTTTATTTTGTTGCATTAACTGAAATAGAAAGCGGAAGTGAATTAACTGCTAACTATTTTGAAAATTTAAAACTCATAAGGAGAGTTAATATGAATGAAGAACAATTAATTACTTTAGGAAACGATTCTGAAAATTTACTAAAAAACGAAGGTTTTATAAGAGTAATCAATTTAATGATGGATTCCTCTGTACAAAATTGGGCGCAGTCTGAATACGAAGACACTACTAAAAGAGAACAAAGTTATTCACATTTTAAAGCTCTTTCAGACGTAATTGCTACGCTTAATCAGAATGTAACTGTAAGAGATCAAATTAACGACAAAAACGATGAAGAATCAACCCCAACTGAAGAGGAGTAAGCACTATGTCTGCGGATAACGTGCAAAATACTACAACTCAGCCCCCTGTTCAGCAAGATCTAGATTTAGATGGAGCGGCAGAAAGCATACTGAGTAACTGGACGGACGCTGATGAAAATCAGCCATCTGAAGAAAGTAACGAAGAGGCAACGGAAGAATCTACTGAGGAGACTGAAGTAGAGGAAACCGAAACAGACGAAGATCCTGAACCAGAAGAGGAAGTAGAGTCTGAGAGTGACCCTGAAGAAGACGAAGAACCTGAGACTGAAGAAGAAACTACAGCCGAATTATCGGAAGACACTGTAGTTGAAATTTTAGTTGATGGAGAATCAAAACAGGCATCTATCAAGGATTTAAAAAGGCTCTATGGACAGGAAAAAAGTCTAACGCAAAAGTCTCAACTAATGGCTAACGAGAGAAAAAAAGCCAATGAAGCCTTGCAACGAGCAGAGGCATCATTACAAGCTATGTTGAATCGCGCTGAAGAACGCTATAAGCCTTATGCTGAAGTGGATATGCTAGTGGCATCGAAACAGATGAATACGGATGAATTTGCGGCTTTACGTGAAGAAGCAAGGGCGGCAGAAAGCGATTTGAAATTTTTACGCGAGGAAGCAGATACTTTTTATAAAGATATGCAAGTACAAGCACAAGAGCAACAACGTGAAAGTGCTAAAAGTTGTGTAGAAACTTTAAAAAAAGATGTACCTAACTGGTCTACTAAATTGTATGACGAGATTAGACACCATGCGATAAAAAATGGTCTACCAGCCGAAGCGGTAAATAATTACACAGATCCAAGTGTTATTAAAATACTGCATAAAGCAATGATGTTTGACAAAACAAGACAGGTAGCCAAAGTGAAAAAAGCAAAAGCCCCCGCAAAAGTTCTTAGGAGTACAAAAGCACCGCCATCTAAAACTGATCAAAGACTCAGCAAGCAGAAAGCCGCGCAAGATAGACTCCGAAGTTCACCAGAAGCAAGTAATGATCTCGATTCTATAGCAGAAGCACTCATGGCAAATTGGGAACTCGATTAGCTGTAATTTTACTTTTTAATTATAGGAAATAATGATGACACAGTTAATCTCATACAACGTAACTGGGCAAGCTGAAGATGTCTCTAACATTATCAGTTCGATATCTCCAACTGCCACACCTTTTCAGTCAATGATAAAAACTGAAAAAGTTCATGCTAGAACATTTGAATGGCTAGAGGACTCTTTACGCACAGCCACAAATACCGCGCTAGTCGAAGGAGCTAGTAGTTCAACTACAGCAATAGGTCAGCCTACCGCAAGATCTAACACCACTCAGATAATTGGTGAAAGTTTCGCTGTCAGTGCTACCTCAGACGCGATCAAGACATACGGTAGAGCGCAACAAACAGCGTATGCACTAGCCAAGACCCTAAAAGTTTTGAAGCTCGATTTAGAAGTAAGTATGTGCGGTGTATCTCAAGCGGCAGTAACAGGAGATGCTTCAACTGCTCGTAAGATGGCTTCCATTGATCAGCAAATAAGCACAACTGTAGATGCTGGAAATTCAGCAACCGATGCTCTTACAGAAGCAAAAATATTAGAACTTGGTCAAACTCTTTACACGGCTGGTAGTGAGCCTTCAGTGCTAATGATTAAACCAGCGGATTCTACAATTATTGCTGGTTTTGCATCTAGTTCTAACCGTCAGAGAGACATTGCGGATAAGTCTACATTAGTCAATACAATTGACGTACTGGTGACTGCTTTTGGTCAATATAAGGTCGTCCTTAACAGGTCACAGACTACAGACCAAGCGTATTTGATAGATCCGTCCATGTTTAAGCAAGCTACTTTACGACCATTTACAAGAACACTCCTTGCAAAAACAGGAGACTCAGATTCTCATCAGGTGATCGGGGAATTCTCTGTAAAACATAGTAACTTTGGAGACTCAGGAAGAATTACTGGTCTTTCATAAGTTTATTTAGCTTGTACCTATTGTGGGGGTGGTTCGAGAGATTGCTTTTTGCTCTCCTTAACTTTTTCTCGTTTCTGCCCCCACTTCATTATTTAAGGAGTTATTTATGAGTGGTTTAACCCCTCGATGGTTTGATGTTCAAAACAGAATTTTAAACACCCAAGGCGATGACATTGTTATTAAAAAAACTCAAGAAATACCAAAATCTTTTTTAGACACTTTAAAAAGAGAGAGAGAAGATTCTTTAAATAAAAAGGAAGGAGAATTTATGCGTGTTGCTTCTGTACCTGTACAAGTACATGAGCAATGGCTAAAAGAAGGTTTTAACATGATGGAGGAATCACCAAAGGCAATTTTGTCGAGGCTAAATAGTCAAGATCTAAATGCCTTCATCACAACTAAAAAGAAGGTATAAATTATGAATAAGGGCAACCTAAGATCTCATTTTAAAGCTGTCCTCAATCGTAGCGACATTACAGATGCACTTGCTGATACCTTCATTGATCAAGGCATAGCAAGAATACAAAGATCTTTACGAATACCATCAATGGAAAAAAAACATACATATACAATTTCGTCTTCTACAGATTCAGTAGTAATTCCTTCAGATTTTTTAGAAGCAATTGATATTTATTTTGATGGAAAAGTATTAGCTCGATTACCCATGCGAGATATGCAGTCTCTTAAAAAAAATGCACATAATGGAAGCCCACTTTATTTTAGTAGAGAGCAAGGAAATTTTTTACTTTACCCTTCGCCAGCAAGCGGAACTTTAGTTATTAATTACTATGCAAGCTACGCAATAATGGTTGCTGATACAGATGAAAACGTCTTAGCTTCTATTGCCTCAGATTTAATTATTTATTCTGCGCTGACTTATGCAAGTGATTACTACTTGGATGAAAGATCTGTTGTTTTTGATAATAAATTTAGTCAATTTATGCTTGAACTACAAGAGCAAGCAAATGATCAAGAACTCACAGGAACTTTGCAAAAAGTTAGGCCAGCCTATCAATTGGATTATTAAGGAGTCCCTATGGCTAAAAGTTCATTTTTTACTCAAAGTGGCGTGTCTTCTTCGAGTTCATCTTCTACTCAAAATAATAATAGTACAACTTCGTCAAGTTCATTTTTTACCCAAAGTGGAATAAGTCCAACTTCTTCTGTATCCATACAAAGTAGTATTGACGCGGCAAAAAGTTTCGCTACTCAAGCATCAAACTCTTTAAGTTCTTTGACCAGTGTGGCTTTGCTTAAAGCGAACAACCTTAGTGGAGTCGCTAGTGTCTCCTCCGCGAGAACAAACTTAGGATTAGGGACAGCGGCCACTACGAGCAGTAGTGATTATTTATCAGCGACATCTAATCTTGATGGCGGTCAATTTTAAAATTTTAATGAGGATTAAACATGGCACAAACTATTCAAATCAAAAGAAGTACAAGCAATGCGGCTCCAAGTTCATCTTTAGCGACTGGAGAATTAGCATATAGTTTTCTAGGAACTTCACATAAGTTATATATAGGCGATGGTACAGATAACCATGCAATAGGTGGTAAGTCATTTACAGATAAAGTAAATGCCGCTACTGCTTCTAATACTGCCAGCGTTATTGTTATGCGAGATGCTAATAAAAACATCAATGCTGATAAATTCCAAACGCCTAGTGGCAACTCAGATGATTGGAATACAGCCGCAGGGTACGGTAATCACGCTACGCAAGGTTACTTAACCTCGCACCAAGATATTTCAGGAAAAGTAGATGCCGCTGGAGATTCGATTACAGGAGATTTATCTTTTGGAGACAATGTAAAAGCATCTTTTGGTGCATCTGGAGATTTAAAAATATTTCACGATGGAACATCAAATCCAAATGCTTCGATGATTGAAGAAAGTGGCGCTGGTAATTTAATAATAAAAGGCTCCAATATTGAAATGCAAAGTAGCACTGGCGATCTGTATGGTCAGTTTGTTCAGGGTGGAGTAACTCAGCTTTATACAAATAACATTGTATCTTTAATCACTACTGCTGATGGAATTACAGTTAAGGACAGTGCTGGTGCTGTAGGTACAGTCAACGGTAAAATTTCTACTTTATCTAATCATACGACTAATGATCTTTCTGAAGGAACTGGAGCCAGTGCAAACCTTTACTATACAAATGCCCGTGTAGATACTCGTGTTGACACAATTTTAAATCACAGCAATCACGTTAATATAAGTGCGGCTAATGGAAGTAATGGAGAAGTAATACTTACTGCCGCATCTCAGTATGGTGATTCAAATGTCACAAACTTACTTGCCAACGCGGCAACCGTAAACTTTACTCATTTTACCTTTCAGGGTAGCACCCTTAAATCTGGCGGTACGATGACTCTAGATCCAGCCGCACACGTAGGCGATTCAGGTGCGGTTGGTACTGTAGTTATTGAAGGAGATCTACAGGTCAAAGGAACTACCACCACTATAGATTCCAACACGGTCGCAATAGGTGACAGCGAAATTTATCTTAATTCTGATTTAGCCAATAATACGGCTCCTTCTCAAGACGCTGGTTTTAGAGTAAACAGAGGTAACGCCAATGCAGTTTATTTAAATTGGGACGAAAGTGCTGATAATTGGATGTTGAATGATGGTAGCACTAGCTCAGTAATTACTCACAGTAATAGCACTATAGATGGCGGCACTTTCTAATAAGGAGTAGTAAATGACTCAAACAATTTTATTAAAAAGGAGCGGTAGCTCTAGCGATACCCCTTCCTCTTTGAGTTATGGTGAGCTTGCTCTAAATTATGCAGATGGTAAATTATTTTATAAAAATTCATCTGGAAACATAGTTGAATTTACAACTACTAGCGGCTCCTTCCTACCCTTATCAGGCGGCGTTCTCACAGGCAACCTATCTCTTGGCGATAACGTCAAGGCTCAGTTTGGTGCGGGTAATGATTTACAGATTTATCATACTGGCACAGAGTCAATTATAGCTGATACAGGTACAGGTCATTTATTTGTAAGAGGTCAAAATTTACTGCTACAAAACGCTGATGGTTCAAAGGCATACTTCTCAGGAATAGGTGATGTAGCAAGTCTTTATTATGGGACTTCAGAAAAACTAGCCACCACCTCCACAGGCATAGACGTAACAGGCTCAGTTGTAGCCGATGGGCTTACTGTAGAAACAGCAACTGGAACTGCTACGCCAACACCTAGCCAAATAACTATAGCAACTTCATCAGCAGGTGGAAATTGGTCTGAAACTGACCCGTGGGGACGGTTAGCTTTTTACAGCGCGGACACTTCCGCTGGTGGTGCAAAAGAAGAAGCAACATTAGACGTAGTTGCGGCTCAAGCGGTTGGTGGTGTTTCTGACTTTTTTGTAAAGACGTATAACTCCGGCTTAAAGAATAGAATAAAAGTAGGGTATCAAGGCGATGTGTCATTCTACGATAGTTCGGGGTCAAATCAAAAGCTGTTCTGGGATAGTTCTACCTCTCAATTGTTTCTTGGCGCTACATCTGCTTCCGCTTTAAATAGCTTTGGTGATGATTTAGTTATTTCTAATACTGCCTCTGGAACTGGCGCAGGAATAAGTATTATAGCTAACGCTACTAATGGGTATTCTAATTTGTACTTTGGAGACACCGCTGATGGCGATGTTGGTAGAGTGCAATATAACCATGCTGACAATTCGCTTACGTTTAGAACAAACACGCAAAATGCTTTAGTTATTGACTCCTCTCAAAACGCCACATTCTCAGGTAGCGTGAGTGCGACAGAAGTTAAAGTCGGTAATTTAGTGAACAACGGAACAATTTCAGCAAATGCGGTCAGCGGTAAACAAGCCCTCACTGCAAAAGTTAATAATAACGGAAAC
>CENI01017654.1_pt1 | contig 13981 bp, 4 predicted proteins | sample 530161 | NCBI WGS metagenome assembly CENI01 (sample SAMEA2591107, study PRJEB7988) | marine metagenome | isolation source: saline water (ENVO:00002010), including | reverse complement strand
ATCTGGCTTAGCATATCCATCACCTTTAGTTATACCTATTATTTGCTCAGCAAACTCTCTTAATTTAGCATCACCTTCAACAGTTTCATTAAGTTGTTTTAAATCTCTTTTAGATAAACCAGGTGTTTCATAGCCCATCTTAGTAAACAAATAAACTCTTACAGCTTGCTCATTTGTAAATCCACTATCATTTTTCTTCTTAAGATCTTTTGGTACATCTAATGACTTTTTAAGTTGTTTAAAATCTTGCATTAGATTAAGTCTAGCTGTAGATAAGTTTTCCTGAGCTTTAGTATATGGGTCTAATAAGTTTTGCTTATACCAAGCCATTTGAGCATCTCCTTTACTGCCTTTAGTCAAAGTAGGGTATACTAAACCTAAAAAGTCTTCAGCTGAATAAGGAATAAAGAATTTAAAATTACCTTTGCTTGCTCCTATAGTTTTAGCTTTAGCAGCTGAATATTCTTTAAAAGCATCTACACCAGTAGTTTCTTCTAGTAAATCGTTAAACTCATCACTAAGTGTTTTGCTCTCCTGTATTCTAGCTTGTTGTACTTTTGATTTAACATCTATAACTGACATTGCATCTCTAACAGCTTTTATATTTTGAAATGCGTCATCTGCAAAGTAAAAATCATTATAGCCTTCAGCCGCTTTATCTATCATCCAATTAGCTTTAGCTTCACCAGGTGATTTACCTAGTCCAACTATATTTTGTTTTTTAAACTCTAATCCTTCAGCTTTTAGAAAATCGTATATAGCTTGTTGTGACTCAGGACCTCTTGCTGTTAATACGAACAAATCTTCGTTACCTCTTGCTTCTTTAATTGTTTTTGCAACTTCAAACAAAGGACCTCTTTTGCCATCAGTCACTCTATTAAAGTCGCTAAAATCCATAGTCCAACCTTCTTGTATCATACGAGCAGCATCGCTAGCAAACTTCTCAGCATTCATCTCTACTATTTCTTCACCTCTTGTAGCATATACTTTATTATTGCTTTTAGCTAATGTATCGTCAAAGTCAAATACTCTAATTTTCTTAACAGGTCTATCAAGCGCGTTGGCTAGTTTTAATGCTTCATCTATACCAGCAGCTTTACTTAATAAAGTTTCCATGTTCATGTCTTCGTCAATATCTAACACTTTAGATTCTTTTAATTCTACTCTATTGCTTATAGATGAATCATTTTGAGTCTTAGCTAAACTTGGTTGTCCATTTGCAGGAAATTTTGTATAAACTTCTAAATCTTTTTGCGCCTCTTTAATGTCCATTCTACCTAATACGACATCAGATACTAGTTTGTTTTGAAATGTTACTACTCCAGGAAACGTTTGAACTGTTTCAGCAACGCCTAAACCAAACTCATCTATAATACTTTTTCCTGTTTCTATGTTCATAACGGTATTTAAATTAATACCTGCCATAGCCATACGTATTATAGGATTGTCACCTATGTAGGTGCCATCAGGAAGAGTTGAAGCATAGTCAATGTCTAATAAGCTGTCATCTTTTTTAGATAAAATTGTTTGATAAAAGTTCTTTCTAATATCTTTCATCACAGACTTAGGCTTATTCATTTTTATAGCTGTCAAGATACTAGCGCCGACTACTGAAGCTGGTGGATTGTGTTCTTCTCTATATAACTTAGTAGATCTTTTTTCTAGTTTTTTACCTTTTTCAAATTTAGCAGATATGTATTTAAATGGAGCTGCAGATTTAATTAAACCACTAGTAGCTTGATAGCTTTGTATAACTATTAATCCAGCTACATCCATAGACATACCACCATTAACTGCAGTAGATAATTGATTAACAACGTGATCAAGCATGTCCATGTTTAAAGCTTCTTGAGACTTTTCTGAAGCTAATATTTTCTTAACATTATTTAACCCCTGTCTCATAGGGTTTATTCTTTTGTACTTAGAATTAAAAGGAGATTTTTTAGCAACTTTTACAAGTGCTAAATAATTAGGATCTTTAGCTCCCCAGTATAACCTACCCGTTCTAGGAATATAATCGTTATGTTCTTTTACGCCTTCATTAATCTTTTTATTAGAAACATAAAGTACTTTACCATCACTTTCTATTTTTCTTTTACCTATTACAACAAACTCTCCGTTTGATCTTTTAGCATACTGTAGTGGATTAGTAACACCTGCTTTTATAGCGTCGCTATAAGATTTATATTTTTTATCTTCACCTTTTTTACCATAAAAAGTTTCTTTACCACCGCTAGTCATTAAACCTGCTTGTATAGTGGCTAAATCAATTTGGCCTTTAGTAGCAGCATCTAACATTTGGTTTAAAAACTTAGGTCTACCCTTTTCATTTATAGTACTAGCATCAAATCCTAATATTTTTGCTACTTCATTTTTACTTCTAACTGTAGATATTTCTTTTAATTCTTCTATTAATTTTTTAGAAAATAATAAATCAGGTCTTGTTTGGGTTTTTCTAGCTGACGTAGCGGTAGTTCTGTCAGTTTCCCCTCTATTAACTCTACTCTCTGGTAAAAAGTCTTTAAACATTTTCTTACCAAACGCTTCGGCTAGTTTACCTTTTCTATTGCTAACAGTAGATGGTTTTTCTTTTGTAAAGAAATCTACAGTAGCATCTGCACCAGGGTTTAATATGTCATAAAGCATAACACCTTGAGCTTCGTTTTCTACAAAAGCTCTACCTGAGTCTCTATACTTTCTTATATCAGCTTGAGTTGTTAGACGTCTATTAGGTTTAGTAAACATTCTAGGTTTACCTTGCTTCATTAAACCTTTATCTAGCTCTATAAGATATTTTAAATCTAAATCTCTTATGTTGTTATAATTTTCTCTTACGAAGGTTTTATAGTCTTGACCTTTTAATACATTGTCTTTAATCCAGTTCTTAAGTTCAGCTCCAGCTAATTGATCTACTCTTGTTCTATATTTAGGATCACTAACAGGTGGTAATTTACTTACTATAGGTTCTGATATTTCTTTAAATGATTTAACTTCTTCTTGAGTTAAACCTTTTTCATTACCTCTTTTTATATTTCTTCTAAATGTAGACTTAGGTTGTTCTTTAACTTCTCTATCTACCTCAGCTATAATATCTGTTGAAGTATCTTCAATGTCAAATGTTTGACCTTCACTAGTAGGCTTATCTATACTACGAGCATCAGAATCTACTCTAGTAGCATAATCTTTTTTAACATCTAATAAAGCTTTCTGAGCAATACCACCTAAACCTCTTTGATCTGCTTTACCATATAAATAACTAAACAAACTTCTTCTATTTCCATCTACTACAGGTTTAAAATTATTTAAAGCTCTAAGCTGTAAATTTTCTTTTATCTTTCTATTAACCTCTTCTTTAACCTCAGAGTCTAATCCTTGTAAATTATTATCTCTATTTATTAATTGATTTATATAGTTGTTAAATTGAGAATTATTTTCTATGTTTTCAAAAGCGTCTATAGCTGCTTCACTGTTTTTAAAATCTTCATTAGTGACTAAGTCTTCTGTAATGTTTTGATCAAAAGAATTAGACATAGATCTAGTATCAACACTTATAGGTTTAGAAGCAACCATTTTAACAGGTTGTTTAGCAGGTTCTTTTATTGGTACAACTCTAGTAGTTTTAGATGTAGAAAGAGTAGGTTGTTCTTTTATATTATCTTCTGCAAGAGATTTCAATTCTTCTTGAGCTAAAACTTCACCTTTAGTTCTTAGATCTTGATCAATGTTAACCTCTCCTTTTACAGCTCTTTTTTGAGCTTTAGTTACGTTACCTTCTTTTAAGTTGTCAGCATAATCATTTAATACTTCTAATATATTGTTTTCGTTAATATCTAGTTTCATACCTAGATTTTGATAGAGTCTTCTAATCCCTCTCTTTAGCTGTCTAGAAACAGAGTTATTTGTATCAAAAAGACCCCTTTCTCTTAACTGAGTATAGTAAGGCATAACCTCTTGCATCACTGCGTTACCATCATAGTTTTCGTCTTCTCTATATTTATCTAATTGCCTATCTAATACTGCTGCTGCTTTTGGATTTTGCTTTCGCATTTCGTTCATAACCTTATCAGCAAGTGCGTAAACTATATTTTTATTTTCTAATTTTGAAAAAGCAATGTCAGTAAATAAATGAGTCCCTTCGTGAATATCAACTCCTTCTGCTGCGTTTTGTGATAATAATATTACTCCTTTTGAAGGTATATAACTACCTTCGTTTCTAAACTCTCCGTTTTCGTCTACTAATTGATCTACGTCTATACCATATTCATCTGCTATAGACTGAGCTTCTGCTGGTGAAAATACTCTTACTGCAGTTTGCTTAGGATCAAAATCTATCTTATTAGCTTCTACTTGCTCTTGTACTTCTTCCTCTGTAAGATTTGGATTTTCATCTCTTATTACTTTTTCTATATCTTTATTATCTAGATTTACTTTTTCTTCTGTGCTTATCACAAGAGCTTCTTCTAGCGATGATACAGTCTTATCTTTATCTACTTTAGCGTTGTTACTATCACCAGAAACATCAGCCATTTCGTTATTTATAGCTTCTATCTGTTTATCTATTCTACCAGTAGAACCTTTAGCTAAATTTTTCTTTTTATTTTCTAATGCTTTTTTACGTTGAAGCAGAGCTGCTATTTGCATCTGAGCTCTACCATTCAAACCGTCGTCTATTTCATTATAAAGATTATAAGTTTCATTTGCGTCTTGAATTTTTTGTTTTTTATCAGCGTCACTAAGTGTATTATCAGAAGATATTTTACTTATTTCATTTTGCAAAGCATCTGCATCTCTAGCCGTATTAGCATAAAACTCATATAGCTTATCTGTTTGCTGTCTTTCTTGAAATGTAGTATTTTTTTCGTAATCACTTAGTATAGCTTCGCTTGGGCTTGAAGCCATAGTAAAAGCAGTACCACCAGCGCCTGATAGAAAAGACACTTGCATCATATGGTTTAATTGCTTTTTAAATTCAGGACTGTCAAAATCTGGTATATCAAAATTTATATCATCACCAGTGGAGTTTTGAAACCATTCATCTATTTGTATAGCACTGTAAAACTGAGTAGTTTCTTCTATTGTTTCTAATAAACCTGCAGTTGTAAATTTTTTACCACCTCTAATTACTTTAGCAGCACTATCACCTAAGTACTTATTAACAGCTATTTGAACTTCTCTAGCAGTTACATTACCATTAGTTAATTTTCTTAGTACATGATTAGTTATATTATTAACCATGTCTGTTGATTTTTTACCTGGTATTTTACCACTTAAAATCTTACCAGATAAATGAGACAAAGCACCTTCTACAGCTGCTTGAGTGTAAGCATATAGCATTTGTCTAGACTTTGGATATGACTCTTCGTATCTTTTCATAGCGTCTTTTCTGCTAACGCCATTTTCCATTAATTCTTTTACATACTCTTTTTGTCTGTTTTGATTTGCAACATTACTTTGAGACATGCTACTTAAAAAGAAACCAGCACCTAACCCACCTAGTGGAGCACCCATAGCAGAGGCTGCCATTTGAGTAAATGCAACTATAGTTCCACCTACTAAGCTGTCTGCAAATTTTTGAGAATATTTTTCATCATTTCCTATACCTACTAGCTTATCAACTATTGCTTTTTTAGTTGACTCCATAGTAGCTTCTTGTGATTTAAAAGTAGCTAAATTAGCGTTATATTCTCCTTCAGATATTAAACCCATTGAATTACCCACGTTGTTTATTCCTCTAGCAAAATCACGCATTATATCATTAAAACCAGCTTGAGTATCTACAAATTGAGTAGCAAAAACATCGTATACTTCTGTAAATGGATTACCAGAAAATTCTTGATTTTGTTTTCTAGCAACTCTGTCGTTATTTTTATATCTTAACACAGCTTTTAAACCTTCTAATGTTTCGTAGTTGTTTAAATATGATTCTATATTGAAAGATATTCTACCTGTCTCAACTTCTAAGTCTTTATTTTTCTGTATTAAAACATCTATTTGTTCTTTTTCTTTTTCATAAAGATCAGTATAGTCATCAATTAAACCGTTGACATTATCTAATCTTTTTTCTTCCTGCTTGTCTTCCCACTTTTGATACTTTTTTACTAAAGCGTCTGCATCATCTGGATTTTCAGTAACAGCTATTTTTAGTTCTTCTCTTTTAGATGTTACATTATCTACATAAGCCTTGTTTATATCTTCTATCTCGCTTTTAGTAGTTTCTAGCTTGTTAGTAACGTTTTTAGCAAGGCTTTCACTTTCTGCGTTATTTTCTTTATACTTATCTATAATCTCTTCTCCTCTTTTTTGCTCATCTTGTATTTTATTTACTAAGCCTTTTTCTTTATTCTCTATCTCTCTATTTTGTTGTTTAATTGCTTTATCACTTCCTTCGTAATACCTTGGTAATGCTCCTTCTCCATCATATGTATATTCAGCAGCGTTGTCTTTAACAAACTTCATATAATTAGCTATGTCTTCAGGAGTTTCTTCACTTTGAAATATATTTATATCTTTTTTACCCAGTGTCAAACTTGAAGATAATCCTTCTCTCTGCATTGCTTTGTTGAAAGCGTTTCTTTGTTGCGATCCACTTTTTAAATAATCTTTTAAAGGCTCTAAACCGTTTGCTTCTAGAGTTGCATTATAATCTATATCTCCATTTTCTTCAAATACAGGGTTTTTATAAGTTATAACTTCTTTACCATCTACTATAGTTCCTAAACCGTGGTTTAAATAATTATTATTTAATTTAGTTGCTATATCTCTAGGGTTTTCACTAGATAAAAACCTAGCTCCATCATAGACCATTTTATCACTAAAAGGATTCCAAACTTGATGAAAATCATTTTCTCTACCTTTTATCTCAAACTCACCACTATCGTTGTCAAACTTGTAGTATTTAGTTCCAGAGTTTGGCAGTACATTTTGAATATTAGGGATTTCTTTTTCTTCTCCTATATTTTCTGTGTTTCTGTTTAAATAGTCTCTATTAGAAGCTCTTAAAGCGTTTTGATTAACTAGATTATCATATCTCCTTATCTCTTTCTCTTTTTCTTGCTGTAGCTTTTCTATTTCTTTTTCGTCTGTTGCATCTTTTATTTTACTATTTAAATCTTTTAATTTGCTTAAATGACCTTCTTCATCTATGTCTAATAAAGATAAATCTTGAGCTTGACTAGCAGTAACTTCAACACCAGGCAGTATGTTGTCTTTTTGAGTAATTACCCCAGCATCTTTATATATATAAGCATTTAGTTCTTTATCTTTGATAGCCACTGGTTTTCCTTCAAAAAGAATAGGATTACCATCTGCATCTGCACCTGTTTGATATACTGGTATATAAAAATTACCTTGATCTCTAAGAACACTTCCTTTTATAACTTCATCTTCTATTTTAAATACATCTTCGTCAACAAAATCTTTAGATGTTTTATCAAGCTTTTTTAATTTTACAAGATTTTTAGAAACATCTAATTCACCTTCGCCTTTTAAATCTTTTTCTTTAAATAACGATATATCAATCTCACCTGTATTTTTATAGTGGTCATAAGCATCTTTTTCTGATCTAAGTTGGCCTCTAGATGGATTGTCGAACTCTGCTTTCTTTCGCTCTTCAAAAGCTGTATAGTCAAAAGGTTTTACTTGTTGCTGAGTGTTTTTGTCTATATCAAAAGTTACTTTAGCTTCTTTAAACTTCTCACCATCAATATCTATCTCTTCTAAAATATCTATTTCTTCACCTTTTGGTATGCCTACTTGATTTTTAGATGCAACATATTTTTTAGGTGGATCAGAAATTTCAGGTTTTTGTTTTAGCTGTTCAGTGTCTTCTTTTGGTAAAACCAAAGAAATATTTTCCTGCTTGGATTCCGTACTGTCCGTAGGACTTGCCACTACAGGTGCAGCATCCGTTGCAGTGGCCTGAGGCTTTTCCACCTCTGTAGGTTTGTTGTCAATATCCCATTGTTTAACTAATTCTATAGTTTGTTCTTTAGTCTTACCTTGGTCTAGCATAGACTGAGCATACTCTTTTCTAGTCATAATTTAATTATTTTGTAAGATTGTTAACTAAGTCTTCTGCTGATTCTTCTTCCTCTTCATCAAACATATCTATTCTATTTTTCCAAGTATTATCATACTTTTTTGGATCTAAATCTTTATATATGTCTCTTTTAGCTTGTTTAATTTTTTCATTAAAAGCAACTGGATCTTCTTGCATTAATTTTTCAATTTCTTCTTTTTTCTCTTTCCATAAATCACCATGCTCTGCTTCATCTCTAGCTTCTCTTAATGTTAAATCTCCATTAGCTAATAACATCAAATCTAAAGTGCTCATGCTACTATTAAACTCATAATCTGCAAGCTGTTGTCTTATTTGTTTAGGATATTCTGAAGGAACTTTACTCATGTATTCTTCTTCAAATATTATTTGAGCACCTTCTCTAGTTAAATCTCCATTGTCATCTCTATACTTGTCGTATTTTTTATTTGCATATTTAGGATCGGTAAAACCAAAATCTTGTAGCCCGCCACCAGTTCCTGATCCAGACTTGCTTTCATAATCAAATATTTTAGAAGCTGTATTGTATACAAAATCATCTTTCTCTTTTTCTTTTTTACTTTCTATATTTATGTTCCCCTCTTCAGTTTCTCCTTCAACTTGTAAATCTTCAGGTAATTTTTCTTCTTCAACTTCTAAATTTTTAGCACTCTCTGCGATTTGTTTGTTGACGTCTTCTGTAGGATCATCCAATGCTATTTGCATTGAAGCAGCTCCCGCTTCTAGTGATTGATTAGCTAAAAAATCTAACGCAGGTTTATAATACTCATCATAAAAAGCTTGATAAAGCTCTTTATCTTCTTTAGTAGCGTTTTCTCTAGTAGCATTAGCTATTATCTCATCTGATGATAAACCGTTCCAAGCATCAGGGTCGTCGCCTGTAGGCCATTGATTTTTAACTAAACCAGCTTCATACATTTGATCTTCCCAAATACTTTCAGCTATATTTCCATCTCCTTGTAATAAGCCTCTAAAGCTACCACCTGTTGCTTTTTCTTTAGGTTTTGAAGGATCATCCCCCATTATACTATTTTTATAATCCACCTGCTGCTGAGGTGTCATACTATAAGTATCGTTAGCGCCTTTTGTTATAAATGTTGGGTTATAAACACCTTCGTCATTTTTGTTTTTAACAATATCGCCGTAAAATCCTATAGTTGTTTCTTCAGTTGGTATTGCATATTTTAAATAATCTTCACCTCTGTCTTGAGATCTATTAAATTCAGTTATATTAAGAGATGTATCACTTTTAGTGTCATAAAGTATTATATTATTACCTTCTCTTTTAAACTCTATATCTTCAGCCTCACTTCCACCACCTGTTATTTTTCTTATTATTTGCAATTGACTAGATGGAGCTCCAGCGTTACTTAATTTACCACCACTGTTAAGATCTGCTGTAGAAGCTTCTTTAATTGCTGAGTTAAAAGCCAACATATTAGCAACACCTTTCCCATACTCATCAATCATATTTTCTATATTTGCTAAATCTTGCATGCCTAAAGAAGGGTCTTTCATGTTCTTCATATTGTTTTTAATACCATAATAGTCGTCTATTATACCATTCATAAAAACATCTGCTTTTTTATCAGTTCCTTCATATCCAGTTTCATAATCTGCACTACCTACTTTTTTATATAATTTTTGAGTTGCATTAGCATAATCTTTGTTTAGTTCAGCTAAACCATCTGCTTTAGGTGCTATGGCTTGAGTGGCAAAAGTACTTGCTATATTAGTCAAAGCAGATAAATTTTGACTAGTTCTAGCTTGCTGGGTAGCTTCTCTTTGAGAACTTCTTTTTAGCGATTGATCTAGTAGAGTTTGATTCAACTCTAAAGCACCGTCTTTCATTTGTTTTGGTTGTCTATAACTCATTGTATATATATTTAAGCCATTATGCTGTTAGTGTAGCCAGTTTGAATAGCGTTTAAGTTGTCTAAAGTTCTTTGTTCGGTGTTATCCAATTGAGTAGCCGCCCTATCTATATCTGCATTTTGCCTGTTTTCAGTAGTATTGAACTTGAACTTTTCACCTTCCGCTATTTGAGTCTGCAATTGTTGTGCTCCTTGTGCAGCTAATTTTTGATTATTTGCCTCTTGTTGCTCTAGTGATGCTGCTATACTTTTTTTACTTTGCAATGCTGCTTGCGCTAATGCTGTAGCACCACCAGCACCACCACCTGTAGCTGCTATAGTATCTAGTGTGTTTGCTAAAGCTATATCTGTTTGTTCAGCTTGAAACTCAGCAGCTTGAGTAGCAACTCCTAGATTAGCCATTTGATTAGTCATACCTGCATATGGGTTTATAGCCGGTTGTCTATTCTTTAATAAATTATCTAAATGATCTTTTTTTGCTTTTATTAATTTTTTAGCTTGATCTCTAGCCTCATTGATTTTATTTGCTCTATTGGTTTCTTCTATTTCGAGAGCTTTATTATTATCTTTACAACCCATGTTTATTTATTTACTTTATTACTTTAATTATTTTATGCAAAGGATCTTTGTCTATATGCCAGTTTTTCTTTTTAAAAGTTGATATTAAACTCTTGTTGTCACTAACAGTTATTATGTATTTTTTACCAGCTGTTTCAACCATGTTTTCTACTACGTTTAATAAAGTTATTAAAGCTTTGGCTCTAGTTATTCTATTAGCTTTTTTGTCAGATATTATCCAGTCAAACCACACTATGTTTGAGTTACTCCAAAACAAGAAACCTGCTATTATAGGTTCGTTATTTTTTTCAATCATAACACCACCTTTACCATTTTCTGGTAACATATCTTTAGGTACTGGATCCCAACCCCAGTCTTTCCACCATTGTACTAGTGTACTGTAATCTTTTTCTGTAAGATTTCTTACGTTTAATTCCATTTAATTTAATTTAATATGACGATACAACATACTTAGTTCCAGCTGACCAAAGTTCTTTAGCTCCGCCTAGATTTGTTGTTGCATCTGTTTCTATTGTTACTGTAGCAAAATATCCTTTAATACCAGATATTTGATTTCCAAAAATAATCTCACCAGCTCTAGCTACTGAATTAGATATTAAGTTTGAAACATATCTGTTTTCTTTTCTATTGAAACCAGCTCTTAAAGGTTGTCCTGTAACGCTGTCTGTGTATAAGCCTTCATCATAACTTCTTATAGAAATTAAAGTACTTGGATCTACATAGTTTTTGTCTTGATCTTGAATGTAATTTGAAGTACCCGTAGCTGGATTAGGATCAAATCCTGTAAAGCCAGAAACAAATGAAGTAACTTCCCAACCATTACTACCCTCGTAAGAAGCGGTTTGAAAGTTTTTGACTATTGAGGACTGATCGTTAAATATGAAAGTAACATTAGAAGGTTTTCTTACTCCATAAAATAAGCCCCTACTACTAGATGTATCATCATAATGCTTGTATAAAGTAGAGTTTTGTACACTATAAAAGTTATTTAAAACACTAAAAATAAAATTTGGTTTAAATGTAAAAAAGCTAACCCAACCATTTATAGACTCATCAAAAGCTAAAGTATCATAAGTGCTTTCAAGTGTTGATACTTGATTTGGTGTTTTTTGTATAGATAATACATAGTTTTTGTTATGTATGTCCCATCCACCTATTAACTTACCTCTAGTCTTATAATTAAAAGTTATTTCGCCTGATAAATTACTACTAAATAATTGTGAATAATATATAATAGTATTACTTCCTGATATAGTTACATATTTTATATGACCAGGATTTTCATATATACTCATCCCAGCCGTAATATTTTGACCTGATGTTATACTACTTGTTAATATTGAAACTTTTGTAGTGCTAGTTTGGCCAAAGCCATTTACAGTACCTTTAACTACTTGGTTAGTAAAGTTACTGTTAACATCAGATAAACTATCTCTAAAATAATCTTGCATGCCATACATGTTTATTTCAGTTAAACCATCATTAGACAGTCTCATTATAGCATTTCTATTTTTATCTGCAAAATACTTCCTATAGTTATATATTGCAAATGATTCTGGATTTTTACTTATTCCATATTCTCCTTTATAAGGAACAAACTGTCCTATTACAGCTTTACCTGCTTGAGTTTGTGTTCCACTTTCAGTTGTATATATAGTGTCTTTCTCTATTAAAGCTCTATGTATTTTATTTTCTTGAAAAACTATTAGATTAGTATCTTCAGCATAAGTTTTTTGTATTGAGCCGTGTGATGGATCTAAAGATTTAGTTATAGCATCACCTATTGAAAAAACATTAGTGTCATTTACACCTGTTCTAGAGTTATAAATACCTGAATATATAAGTGTATTTATTCTTTTTTGTTGTAAAGGATATTGTTCATCTAAATAAGCCCTAACACCGTTGTCTGTAGCTGTGTTATTATAGCCACCCCTTATTCTAGCTTCTTCTACAAAGTAAGTATTAGTATTAGATGTCGTATTAGTATCTGTACCATAAGCAACTCCTGGTGGCATAAAAATTCCCGCATTATTTTTTGTCTGTACTTTTCTTACAATATAAGAATTAAACCATTCTATCTCTAATGTTGCACTCATGTTTATTTTTTAAATTATTCACTAACTGGAGTTACTGGTGGATCTGGAGCTACAGGTGAAGCGGTTGATCCTATTGCAACAGCGTTGTTTAAATCAGATATTAATCCAGATGTTGAAGTTTCCCAAAATATTTCTAACCTAGATTCTGCAGGTTTTATTTCAAAAATTCCTAAAGCAACATTTTTGTCTCCTGATTTTCCTATTATTTGACCATCTGGCATTGTTAATATTATAGCGGGAGGATCACTAGCCGCAGCATAAACACCTTCTGATTGTACTGGCGTTTTTCTAGTACCATTACTATCTAGCTCTGCTAAGCCTATGTCTGTTATTTTGCCATATGCGTTTATTGACGCTGTTGTTGTGCCAAAATAAAATTGAGTTGGAACATATACAGTACTTATTAAACTAGTAGTAGAGCCTACTCTAGGATATAGCTCAACGTCGCTAGTGCCAAATTGAGTTTGCTCAGGGCCTACGGCATTTAAATCAGCTGGAATTTTATTAACATTGTCAGATATTAAACTTGTTACAAAACTATTTTGTGAAAATGTATACCCACCACTATCAGTAGTACCTCCGTCATTTGAAACTATAGCAGAAGATGTAGATATTGTAGAGATATTTCCTACATAAGCATTGTAATAATCTCCAGCTTGTTGCTTAACTACTATTTTATATGAATACCAACCTAGTTTATTTTCATCTTTAAATATTGTAACATTATATGATGCTGTAGCTTGGTTTGTTATCTCATCAGCAATTGTTATTCTCGATGTAGTAGTGTTTACTGAAGTAATACTAGTTATAACTCTACCTGCATCACCCGTAGGTACTTGAATAATGTCACCCACTTGATAATTTGATATTGTTCCTACTGTATACTGTGTTCCACTATTATTAACGGTAAATGTACCTATTATAGTTGGCGCTTGATACAGTCCAGGATAACCTTCAGCATAACTAGCTGTAGAAGGTATTGCATTTCTCATTAATAATCTTATAGCATCACCTTTCCAGTTCTGCGGGTTATTTGATAATTTAGATTTATATGGATGGTATATGGTTGAACCATCATAAACAGTTGTTCCACCATCTTGGCTTTGTTGGAAGTCAGTTATAGAAGATAAAATAACATCTGACTGTCTACCATATCTATCAGCTAATACTATACCTATTTGATAAGTTCTATTTTGCTTTACGGTATGTGTAGGATATGATATACAAGAATTGTTATATATGTCTCCACTAGCGGCAGATGTTGGATTAACGCTAGTTGCCTTTTGAAATATTTGAACGTTGTAATCTAAGTTTTCTGGTGGCGTGTGCTTATTTACAAAATTACCATAAACTATTCTATTGCCTACAGAACTTTG
>CENI01006023.1_pt1 | contig 13999 bp, 9 predicted proteins | sample 530161 | NCBI WGS metagenome assembly CENI01 (sample SAMEA2591107, study PRJEB7988) | marine metagenome | isolation source: saline water (ENVO:00002010), including | reverse complement strand
TTGTTGTGAAGCAACTTTTGTTGCACTATCTGATGCCATGTCATCTTCATCTAAGAAAGCATCACCTGTTAGTGTTCCTGTTATAGCAGGACTTGTTAATGTTTTGTTTGTAAGTGTTTTTGTATTTGTTGTTGTAACAACTGTGTCATCGTACTCTAATCCAGTTGCACCTGAGTTAACTTTTACATATTTGTTTCCTGCATCTGTATAGTTTGCTGGTGTGTCTGTTAATGCTGTGAATAAACTTAAACCTGCAATACTTCTAAATGTAAGAGTGCCTGAACCGTTTGTTGATAACACTTGTTCATTTGTTCCATCACTTGTTGGATATGTTAAACCTTGTAATACTGTTGCACCTGTTGATGTAAGTGTTGTAAACTTACCTGTGCTGTGTGAACTTGCACCAATAGTTGTGCCATCAATAGCACCACCATTAATATCTGTTGTTGTTGCTGTTAAGTTTGCAATGGTAACTGCACCACCATCTGCAATAGTAATAGCATCATCACCATCTGTATATTCAATCAATGGTGTTTGTAAACTTGTTGTTCCTTTTAAAACTGATCCTGTTATTGCCGCTGTTCCTGTAGTAAGATCATCTCTCATCAATATTTCACCGGAACCATTAAAACCTAATACTTTGTTTGCTCTTGATGTTGATGCTGGTAACGTTGTTGTTGATAATGTTTCATCTGATGGAAACTTAACAGCACTTGCGGCTGTATCAAACTGTGTGTCTTGCACAGCCATAATCATTGTATCAAACTGTGCGTTTAATGATTTGGCTGTAAGTGCACCACCTGTTTGAAAATCTGTTGTTCTTTGTAGTGTTACATCTCTAAGCACAACAACTTTGGCTCCATTTGCTGGTGCTGATCCAAATATAACTGTTCCTGATTTATTAGCATCATCACCTAGATTTAATCTAACTGTATAATGTGTTGTGATTGTTTGTTGTGTTCCATCAACAAATACTAACAAGTCTGAGTTGGTTTTTAGTGTTGTATTAAAGGTTCCTGTTGTTATTGAAATGTTTGTGTTTGTTACTGCTGTTGAGGCACTTGCATTTAATGTAATCTGTGTAGCTGAATCTACTGATAAAATAGTAGTTGTTAAATCTGCTGAACTAACACCTGCTCCTGTTACTGTGATTGCTTTGCCTTGTAGTGTTGATGTGTAAAATAAGTTTGCTGTATCAACTGTAAGCACAGCTGAACCATTGCTCATATCTGCTGTTGAGTCTGTAATAGTGCCTGTTGTATCTGTTGCTGGCACTACAAAGTTGAAAGCAAAGTCAGTAGTTGAGCCATTTGCTGTAAATGTTATTGAAGGTGTTTGTGAAGTTACTGCCATATAATAAATGTCCTTGTTGTAGTATTTAGTTCGTTAATCCACTAACATCCTTTTCAGAAAGTTATTGGCTTCTCCGCCTATTCTATTGTCTTTTGCAAGTTTTTTTAGTTTCTTTTGGCTTCTTCTGTAACCTGCTGGGTCAGTTCTTGCCTTGATATAATCGTGTATCAACACTCTTTTCAATAGTGTCAAATACCACAAGTTTTGTCCTGGTATTGTATTGATTAACATTTTTGAAGCATCTGGAAGTTTTTCCATCCAACTGTCATCGTCCATTGATCCAATGTTTGCTAAATCATCTGTTAGTCCAATAATATCTGAAACTAATGGTCCTAGTAGTGCTGATGATTTTTGTTGTGATGCAAAAAAGCCTTGTGGTTCGTCTGTGAAACTTGATGCAAACTGTGATCCAAAAAACTCTAATGATAAGTCTGAAAATAAACCAAATGCACCACTTTGTTCTGCCGCTCGTATATACAAGTTAGCATCATCCATTTTACGTGGTTGATTACCTTTCAAAAACTCTTTTAACTGCACAACAGCAACACCCATTAACATCATTTCTGTGCCAAGTATTGTCATGTTAGTTGCAAACTCTAATCGTGAGTTGTTTTTAAAACTTCTTACTAGTATTTTTCTTGTGTAAGATATTGGATGTGCTTTGAACTGTGTTAGTGTTTTAAATATTTGTGTTCCAACAGTTGCCGGATCATTAAAAAATGCACCTGCGGCAATGTCATAATCACCTGGTGTCATTACCATTGTGTCAACAGCATCATTGAAAGCCGCTGAAACTTTTTGTCTTAAACTTGCTTTACCATAACTGTATTCATAATCCATTTCATCTATTTGAAATATATCTACTCTGCCATTTTTATCTAATGGTTGTTTTTTCTTTAACAAGTTCCAATCTTTTTTTCTAACACCAAACTTTTCTAGTTGTTGTCTAAACTTAGGACCTAAGTTATCCCATTCTGTTTTTTTGCTTAACAAGTTACCAAGTTCTTTTCCGTAAATGCCAAGTGCCATTGCTTTTCTACCTTCTGTCCAAAAGTTTAATCCACTGTATTTGAAAACTGCATTGGCAAGTTTTGCACCACCTTCTTCTACTTGTCCTGACACACCATTACCAATCATACCAAATCTGTTGTTCATGTGATTCAAATATGAATCAACACCTTCCAACATATACTGTGCATATCTGGTATATTCTTGTGGTGCACCTTTGTAACCGTATTGAAATATTGAACCTAGTAGTTTGTGTGTTGGTAATCCAAATAAATGTTTACCTGAAAACATCATTGCTGGTATATCCATTAATGCTGTTATTGTTGCTGAACCTAGTTTTGTTGAAGCCATGTAACCTCTAGCACCTGTTAGTATTGCGGCGCTTCTTGAATGTTCTAAGTTTTCTGGATCAGCAAAGTTTTTCAAATATGAAAATGCCGCTTTGGTGTCTGATGTAAATCTACCTTCTTTAGCAAGTTCTTGTTCTAGTTCTATAAGTCCTCTTTTGTAATCAGCACCTAAAAACTGCACCAATGCATCTTCTCTTGACATTTCTTCAAACTGCAACAACATTTGTCTTCTTAGATCTACATCTGAAAACTCTTTGGTAATGTCTGCAAGTTCTGCCCCATCTTTAAATGCAAAGGCTCCTTTAACTTCTTCAATCCATTGTTCATCTGCTTTGATGTTTTGATAGTTTGTATCACCTTGTTCTCTCCATTTGCCATTTGGATTACTCATGTTTTGGTGTAGTTCATCAGCAAGTTGCTGTCTTCTAGCCAAGTCTCCATGCACTTCTGGGTCCAATGCATTAGCTATCTTACGTATAAAATCGTCTTTATTTGCTCTTTTTATTTTTTGATGACTCCATTTTGGTCTCAATCTTAAATCTTGCATCAATGTGTTTACACCATTTGCTCTTCTCATTTCTGCCATTTTAAACTGTGTATCAAAAAGTTCTTTGGCTACTTTAAATGCTTTTACATCTTTGGTTATTGAATCAACTGCATTTGGATTTTTAAAAAACTGATTGTATTCAGTCATAACCTTTGCATAGTTTTCTGGTTTGTTTAAGTAATCGATTGGATCATCATCATCTAATAGTTTTCTTGTTCTTGCTAAAAAATCACCAAATGTATTTTTGAATCTAGTTTTTTTCATTTGTTCAAATGGTAATGTTTTTGTGTCATTTGTTGTAAACACCATAGAAACAAATCTTGACATTAACTTTTGTCTATACTTAGGATCATTTCTATCTAAGTCTTGTGTTGTTCTTGCAAGTTCATCGAATCTTTCATTAAGTGCTTCGTTTGTAGATAAACGTTGCATCATTTTATCTGTTGCTTGTTTTTGTTTTTTTGCTGTTTGCTCTTGTAATCTTTTGAATACAGCAAGTTGTCCTTCTTCTGTTGTTGTAAAACTCTTGCCTTCTTTTGCTAGGTCATCTCGTATTTTTTGTATACGAGTTTCAAGTTCAACTTGGCTTTTTGTGCCAAATCCTTTTGTCTTGCCGTTGTATTCTATAAAACATCCTTTGCTCATTATATTGATCCTGCCCCTCTCATACACATTACATATTCTTCTAATGCTGTTTGGTCATCTTGTCTTAGTTTGTTTTGTCTTTGAAACTCTTCAATCATGTCTCTTGTTTTTTGTCCTCTTGCTGTAACTTTTACTTTAAGTTGGCTGGTTTTTAAATCCATTGCTCTTGCTACTTTTACTCTTAAATCAAAAGGTAAATCATCTAAACTTGTTTCTAACAAATCAATCAAGTTGTTTTCATCATCAACAATATATCCTGCTTCAAACATTGTTCGTCTTGATGTTACTTGTTCTGCTGTTATTGCCTTTGTTGCTGTTTCTGGACTTGAATGATTGTCTCTAAAGTCTGCACTTCTACCACCTGTTGTTGCATCTGCTTGATTAGTTGTGTTGTAATGTTTTTTGTTGTTTAGTTTTTCATCAACTGTTGTTCTGCCTGCTGTGTCTGTTTGTCTATTATTAGTTTGTGCTTTTTCACTTGCTTGTGTTGTTTTTGTTTGTTGATTTTTTTGATGTGCTTTAATAATGTTTTCAGCTTCTTTTGGTTTTTTCTTTGCACCTCTTTTACCATTTTTCTTAATAGTATAAACAACTCCTGTTACATCACCTGCTTCATCTATTTCAATCTCATATCTTTTGTCGCCAACTTCTATTTCTCTTGTTTGTAATGAAATATCTTGATCTAGTTCTGCTTTTACCTCTGGTGCAACTTTTTGTAGTGTTTGTTGTGCTGTTTGAATATCTTTGGCTGTTGTTGATATTTCAACACCTTCTTTGCTTTTAATAACAATGTTATCAAAGCCATCTAATCTTTGTGATAGTGCTGGTAATACTTTTAACAAGTCTTCATTTGATCCAGTTACACTTACTGTTCCATTTTTATTATTGGTAACTGTTACTGTTCCTTCTTTTGCTACTCTACCATTTGTTGCAACATTAACTGTATTAACATCATTAAAGTTGGTGTTGTCTATTCTTGCTATTAATGATTGACCGCTTTGTCCACTTTGAAACTTAACATTTTGATTTGTTGTTGAATCATATTTGTCTCTTTTGATTGATGGATTGTCTTCTGGTATAACACCGTTCATTTTGCCTGCTTTTGAGGCTCTAAATAATCTACCAATAACATTTCCACCTACTGGAAATGCGGCACCTACTGCGGCGGCAAATCCCAAGTTTAATGCGGCATCACCAATGCCATAATCTTCTCCACGTTCTCTTTGTGTGTTGTATGCAATAGTTTGTAAGGCACCTTCTGCTACAAAGTTGGCCGCTCCTGCCATTGCCATCTTACCTAACAAGCCTGCTTTTATATACATTGAAGCTGGTGCGGCTATCAAGTTTACTGGATCTAACATAGCACCTGCAAACAATCCCATACCTCTTGCAACCATTCCTCCACCGCCACCACGTTCTGAAAGTTTTTCGTAGTTGGCAGATTCATTTCTTTCAAAGTAAATGTTTCTTGCTACTTCTAATGTTAAGTCTGGTTCCCAATCAATGTCATCTTGCCAATATGGATGTTGTTCATTCCAATCTGTTTCTTCAATAGCATCTAATGGATTCATGCTTCGTCTTGCTTTCATTCCTAAATCTGAAAGCAAAGCAATACTGGTATAGTCTATACCTTCTCCAAAACCTGCACCTACTTGTTCCCAAAAGCCTGCTTTAGGCACATACATATTTTGTGCATCAATGTCAGTTAGTCGTTCTTTGTATGGATTTAAAAAAGCATCATCTTGAACTTTTGTCATTAGTTGCCCTCGTTAATATAATCTATTGCTTCTTGCTCTGTCATACCACTCATCATCATTAACACTTGAACTTGTGCATCCATTGCCGTTTCATCTGCTGATGGTAACATATCTTGTTCTAAGTCTCTGACATAATCATACAATGCTTGTATGGGTGTCATTCTAGTTGGTGGATTTGTATTTGTTGTTCTGTTCATATTGTCTTTCCAGTTCAACATAACTTCTGTTGCAATCTCATCATTTTCTAAACCTTCAAATGCTTCCATTTCAATCAACATTTGGATAATGCTTTCATTCATGTTTCCATCTTTTACATATACACTGATTGCTTGTAGTGTGTCTTGTTGTGCACCATCTGATGTTATTGTGCCTGCATAAGTGTCTATTGGTTTTGATTCTAACTCACTGTATGCCATAACAAGATCTTCTCTTTGTTTATCTAATGAATAAGGTTCTGGTTCTTCTAAAGTATTTTCTTCAATGTAGTTTCTTACTTCATTAAGTTCTTCACCCATTATGTTTCCATCTTGGTTTTTATCAAACTGTTTGTATTGTTCGTATAATGATGTTCCTATTTTATTTTCAAGTTCTGTTTGCTGTTCATTGTAAGCAAGTTCTTTTGATTCAAAATCTGTAAGTTTTGTTTGTATTGTGTTGTCTACTTTGTTTGCAAATGTAGTTGTTTCATTTGCTTCATTATCTTGGTCATTAACTGCAACTGTTGTATCATACTCCCAACTGTCAACAACATCAACAGTTTCATTTGATTCTGTGTTGTCATTGTTTTCTAACAAATCAATATTGTTTGTGTATGTAAGTTCACCTGTTGCTGATGGTAATCTTTTGAATATGGTAGTGTAACCCATTGCATTTTCTGGGTTGATGATTTTTATTTGTCCACCATCATATGCCAAGTTGTAGTTGTCAAATGTATTGTCTTCTATGTCTTTTTTAAAGTCTGTAATATCAAATAATGAACCTGTGTGTATGCCGTACTTTTGTGGATTAGCAATAAACTCATCAATGTTGTTTGATATAGTTTCTGGTTTCACATTGTAAGGTAACATCAACTTCATACCTTTGTGTTCAAACTTATGAAATATTTGATTGTAGTTTTGTTTTACTGAGTTAAGTGCTTTCTCTGTGTTACCAGTTCTCAAGTATGTTTGTATAAACATTGCCTGTGCTGATGTAACAATGTCTTCTGACATATCTGAGTTACCCATGTAAAACTCTTTAAACTCTTCTTCAAATGCTATTGTAAATGTTTCTAGTGCACCTTCTGAACCTGAAAACTCTGAATCAATCTTTTTTGCTTTTGCAATATTTGTTTCCATGTCTTGTATTGCATTAAACATTTGATTTGAATAGTTTGGATTAATGTTTGACGTAATAGCAACTGTTTGTTGCCCTGTGTTTGTTAGTTTAGCATCTGTAATAAACTTTTCAAAGTATTTGCCATACTTGTCTTTCAAACCACCTTCACCATAGATTGCATTAAAGTCACCTGATTCAAATGTTGTTCTATCTGTGTCTAGTTGATCTTGTGGTGCAACTTTCATATCGTTTGGTCCTAGTCCAAACTTGTTCATTATAGTTGTGTGATATGCTGTTAATCCTTCTGGTGTTGATGTATCGTATTCAATACCAGCCATGTCTAACAATAAGTTTGGATTACCTTCTGCTATTGCTGTTGTTTGTGCTTGATATATTCCTGCAATACCATCAATCTTTGCTTTCATGATACCAAGTTGTATTCTGTCGTCTGCTGTTTTGTTTTCTTTTTTTGCTAACAAGTTATATTCTTTGTTGAGTGTTTGTATTGTTGTTTTGTTTTCAATGTATGAACTTGTCTTTGCACCAATAATGTCTGGATATATTTCTTCTGCAAGTTGAAACTGCACTTGTTTTTTTGCAATCTGTGTATCTGAAAAACCTAAGTCTTTCATATCTTGCTCATTAAATGTATAACTTGGATCTACTCCATTTTGATATAATGCCATTGCTTGATTAAAATCATTTTCCCAAATACTTCTATCAACTGCCATTCCAACTTTTTCATTGTTTAGTTCTTGTTGTAATGTTTTTGATAATGTTTTGTAACCACCTGGTCCTGATGCTTCTAGTTCTTCAACTGTGTCTCCATCAAAAAATGATTCATTCACATCTTGCATAACTTTTTTATATGCTTCTCCACCTGCGGCTAAATCATCTATAAATGCTTGTTTGTCATCTGCTTCTTTGTATGCTCTTTGTATTGAACTTACTTGCATAGCTGTTTTTATTTTTTCTTTATAAGCAAATGCTGTTGCTGGTGATAGTGATCCTAACCCTTCATCAATGGCCGCTACTATATCTGCAAACTGTTCTTCTAAGTCTGCGTTGTTATTGTAACCACCATCTCTAATAAGAGCTGGTATTGTTTCTAATGCTGTGTCTACTCTGCCTGCTATTGTGGCTTTTATTTCACCAACTTCTAAGTTTCTTTGATTTGCAAATACTTGTTCACCATATCTAAAACTTAATGAATCAAAATAACCACCTAGGTCACCTTGCATATGTGATGGTATACTTTGAAAGTAATCATTTTTTATTTCTTCTTTTCTTTCATTGTATGTTGTCACTCTTTCTGTGATTGGCACTTTGCTTAATGGATCATTTATTTCTGTTGCTAAAGCTGAAAGTTCTTGTTCAGCTTTGGTTTTCATACCGGCCACATAAGCCGCGTTTGAACCTTTGTTGAATGCTTGGCTTCTTAATGTGTAGCCTTCTTGTTCAACAAATCCTGCACCTGACTCTAATGCTTTCTGTTGTTCAACCTTACCTTGTTTAAATCCTTCGTCTATTGCTTTTTGATCTAGTATTTTGTTTGATGCTTTTACTAAACCTTGTGCAATATCAACTGTGTAATCAGGTAAGTTTGGTCTTACAACTTGTCCAGTCGGTGTTCGTCTGCTTTCATATGTTGGTATTTTAGCCATTAATAACCTTTCTTAGATTTAACTTTTCTACCAGTTTTCTTTGCGTAAGATTTTGCTTTTTTCTTACCTGCTTTTGTGTAACTAAACTTTCTTTTTCCTACCATTGGCATGATCTATTTCCTCATCTTTCTGATACTGTTTGTATTCTCCAAATAACTTTGTGATTGAATACCAATCAATATCTTTGGTTTTTATTCCCTTGGTTTCGTATAACCATTGCACAAAACCTAACATTAGCCTCTCATTCCCCAACTAATGCCAAAATCTAATAAGTTGCCAAATGCTTTTTGTTTACCTGCACTTCTATAAGCATCTGCTTCCATATATTTACTGCCCATATTGTTTAATGTATCAAAACGATCTGCATAATCTTCATATGCAAACTCTTTGGCTGTTTGTTCAAATACATCAGTTGGTGTTCCTTCTAATCCAACTCCACTTGATGCATACAAGGCTCTTTGTGCCCCAACTGTTTTTCTTAATCTTCTTTTTCTTTCATCAGCTCTTTCTGCCAATGCGGCACCTTGTGTTTGTGCTTGATATGTTGAAATATCAGCTTGTTGGTTGCCCATTTGTATATTTTGATAAGCAGAATAAGCCGTGCCTGCCGCCGCTATGTATGGTGCGGCTGTTGTAAGCATTGGACCTATTGCCGTTATTGCTGGAACTAAAAAACTCATATGTTACTTTCCTTGCTTTTTAAATATTTATTCACCAAACTTCACCTCTGTTGTTAATCCTAAAATCGTGCATTGTAATGGTGTTGACACTTGAAGTTCAATGTTTGGATCTGTTGAAACACCTCCAATAAATGTTTTCTTTGTGCCACTAAATGGATTTATTGCTGAATCTAAACTTTGTCCTGTAAATCTAAAACTTATATCTGAACCATCAATGGTCAATGCTTGTGTGCTGTTGATGTTTACCAATGCACTTACTTTTGTAATCTGTTCTCCACGATATGGTTGTCCATTTGCAACAACTGGTAATGTTAATGTTGTTAGTTTGCTTGTATAGTTGTAACCAATATTAACTGCTGAATAGTTTGCATCTAATGTCAAGTCTCCACCTGTTGCAAATGATGTTATTGTTTTGTTAGCATGAACTATACCATCTGCTTCAATGTTTACAGTTTGGTTTGCAAACTGTTTTAACAGATTATTAATAGTATCATCTGCTGGTGAGTTGGTTATTGGCACATATGCATCTAAGTATATGTTGTTTTCAGTTAATCTTTCTAAATGATAGCAAGTTATTTCATTTCCATCATCTTTTTTTCTAGTTCTTTCTACTATTGCGTATAATCTTTGTATTTCTTGTCCACTTTCAACATCATGTACTGCAACAACCTTCTTAAACTTACCATTTGTTGTAAATCTACTCCAACCTGCTACTTGTTTTTCAACATTAATACCAAATACACCCAGTTCACCATTGTCATTTACTATTATAACGTAGTTTTGATTGGTATTCTTGTGAGATCTGAGGTGGGTTATGTCCTGTGGTGAACTTAAAACGTCATGTGCAATGATTGTGTAGTTCTTTGCATAGTAACCATCACTGTTAAAATCAAAAACAAAGCCTCTAAGTTCTCTACCATTGGCAGAAACAAACATAACTTCGTTATCAACTGTTGTTGGAACTGCACCATTGTTGTCCATTCCATATTTTGTTTGTAATCTAATATTAACATTGGTTGGTGTAACTGGATTACCAGTCATTTCAAACTCACCATCACTGGTAAAAATGAATAATGTTTGTTTTGAAACCACGTGTCTAACAATGTTTGCACTATCTGAACCAATGGTAAATGAAAATGCTGTTGAATCATTTACTTGTCCAACTGTATCTGAATCAACTATTACTGCTTCTGTAGCCTTAAAGTTAAAAAAGTCACCTGTTTGTGAACCAAATATTGTTTGTGGTTTTGTTTTTGATCCACCAAATATCAATCTGTTTTGATGAAATGTAACTGATGTTGGATAACCTTTGGATGATGAAAATGCTGTTTGTTGATATTCTGATGATGTTGCTTCTTGATCATTTGCTAGTTTTTCTTCTGTTGTAACATTTATAGTAACATTGTTAGTGCCACTGAAAGATGTTATTTTACATAAGCCACCATTTATTTGCACATATTCACCTACTGCAAAATGACTTGTTGGATCACTTGATGCTGTTAGTGTTGTGGCGGCTACTGCATTTGGATTCAAATCAATACCATTATCAAAGTTAGCTAACGGGAGGAAAGTAAAACTAACATTGGCCACAGTCCAACTTGTGTGACTGGTTCTTGTTATTTGTATTGGATGATAATCTGGATGCACCATAATAAGTGTGTCAAATGTTTGTGCATATCTCCATTCATTGATGTTTGAAGATGTAAAGTTGTTTAATAATGAATCTGTTTTTGTTGTTGCAACCAATCCATTTCTTACAACAGTGAACTTGCCTGTTTCAAAAATCAAAACATATTCTTGTTCTGTTGAAAATCTAAATGGAATCAATCTTGAATGACTTGAAAAACCTGTTTCTGCTTCTGTTGATGAAACGCCTGAAATATATTCAAAGCCACCTCTTCTTAATAAACCACCTTGTGGTAATACAAAAAAGTTTTCGATTGTTTTTGCACCAGTTTTGTAAATGTCTAGATCTTGTCTAGCATCTAAATAAGTGCCAACTTCACCACTTGTAAATGAGTTTTGAACTAGTTTTATTTGTGCCATGCTAACTCCTTGGTATCACTGAGTCAGTATAACCACCTCTTGCTCTGATTAATCTACCTTGATCTAAAAATGCTCTAGGTGGATTTTCTTGTCCGTCAACAACTCTTGCTTGTTGTAGTTTTCTTTGATAATCTTGAACCAATCTATCTTGTATTGATCCAACACCTGTAACAGCTTCACATATTTCATATGCTAGTTTTGATATTAAAACTTCTGTAAAGAATGGTGGAAAATCTGATTCTGCTTTTTCTTGAATGTATTCTAAGTTTAATGGTTCAATGTTTGCGTATATTTTGTTTTTCTCAACTGAATAATCTGAATGTTTGGTACCACTATTATCAAATATGCCTTTTACTCTGATGTAATCACCTGGAAGTTGATACACATATCTGTAGTTTGGATCTGCTATTGTTTCTGAAAGTTTTGCTAGTTGAGTTTTCTGTGTGGCAAAGTTCCAAAATGTTGTGTAAAGCAAACTTTTTTTAGTGTCTTCATACATATTTGAAACCACAACTGACTGTCTGTCAGTGCCATCAAATGTTGAAATAGGATTACCACCTATTTTTAATAATGATTGTGATGCTATTGTAAACTTGGTTGTTGCCATATGGATGTTTCCTTGTTGTATTTATTTAGCCACAAAAAAAGGGTGATCCTAAGACCACCCTTTAATACACATTTAGTTAAGGAATAATAAAATGGCTACATTTTATTAAAAATATTTATCCTTATGCACTTAATGATACACAAGCTGATGCGTCAATCACTACTGAACCTGCTGAGAACTCAGCCGCTATCAATGTTGATAGTTTCTGAGGCACATAGTTCACCATAGTTGTGATGTCTTTACCAACTGCCATACCAATAGCATCTTTGTGGAATGCATATGAGTATGTTTCATTAGCATCTACTGCCGTTAATAGGTTCGACATGATGATGTTGAAACCTAAAACGTTTGGTAAAATACCAGTTCTCATTGCATCTGATAATGGACCATCTGTGTTTGACACAAAAGATGAACCTAAGATGTCACCGTATGTTGCTGAATCAACAACAAGGTATCTGTCGTTCATTGGAACGTCTTTAGAGTTTAGTGCATTGTGAACTGATTGTAAATCAGCTCTAACCAATGTTCCTGATGTAGCTTCTGCTACTGCTGTCATATCACCTCTTGCTGTGTCTAATGCACCAATGATTACTGAATCATAAGCACGAGACATAGCCGCTGCGATTGATGTTGCATAAGCTGATCTTAAATCTACATTAGTTTTTAATGCATCAAAATCGTCAACGTATTCACCTGTTGAATAGTTGTCCAATGTTGCTGTTTTATTTGTGTGGTTCATTACATCAACTGTTGCCGCTGTTGTTCCAGTGCCGTCACCGATGAATGTTCCTGAATCTAAATCAAGTGTTCCTGAAGATCCAGTATTGATATCAATAGCCGATAATGCTTCAATGTCTTGTTTAGCTGTTTTATTTTTGATAACACCCGCTTTACCCAATACTGGGAATCTGTATGTGCTACCTACAACGCCTCTAACTGTTCTTACTGCACTTTGAAGGTTTGAAGCCTTTTGTTGTGCGATGTGAGTTACCTCATCACCAAACATAGTTACGAAAGCGTTGCTTGACAAGTTGTTTCCTACTGCTGCCATGATTTTTAGCCTTTCATAATAAGATCACTTATTTGTGACCTGTTGAGTTATCCGCGTTATGAGTTATCCGTGTTGCAAGGGCTTGCGTTTCGAAAACAAGTTGTCCTATTAAGTTGGGCCCGTCTAACTGTTCAAGATGTTGTGTGAGTTATCCTTGCGGGCTCCACTGAGTCTTGTATGTGATTATTTATCCACTTTTTGTATGCGATTTTTTTTGAACGTTCCCCAACGGCCCTTTGACTTGGCATCATCTAGATTTTGTTTGTGTGTGCCTATGGTCAAATGCTTGGGGTTACAGCATTGAGGTGTATCACAACTATGAAGCACCACATTGGCGTCAATGTGTTTGTGATTTTTCACACGGTATAACACGGTGGCCAAACGGTGAGCCAACCAATGCTTACCACAACATACTGCTACACCGTAGCCTTGGCCGTTCCTCGCTCGTTGCCACAACCAACATCCACTGTTGCTGACTTTGATATACTGTTCGAACCGTTGCTTGGTATAATGTGCCATCACAGTTATTTACAGTGAAGACATGGTGGATTATGTTATGTTTGAATGCACACGCCTAGAGGCAGATGAATATACGTGAATATCGTGACAGTTCTTCGCGAAGGATAGGTGACCTTTAAGCAAAAATAGGTGAGATTATTTTCACACTAGCCACCACTAGTATTTTCAATAGTTTTTTGGGTGCCCATCCTCAAACTGGCCCCATCTTGGCCAAAGTGGAGATAGTTTTATGAATGTGTAGCTGTATAACACTTCAGTTCACAAAAAATCTGCTGTAATATCAATGACTTACACCACCGTGATGAACCTGTGTGTATGCTGTTGTGCAAGATGACTATATGTTGTGCCACGGTTGGCCAAGATGGAAAGGGAGAGTGTCCCCATATGGCCTTTTAAAGATGAATGCTTTCCTGGCGAGCGGCGGCGTGCGAAGAATGTTCACACTATTCACACAG
>CENI01012066.1_pt1 | contig 14069 bp, 16 predicted proteins | sample 530161 | NCBI WGS metagenome assembly CENI01 (sample SAMEA2591107, study PRJEB7988) | marine metagenome | isolation source: saline water (ENVO:00002010), including | reverse complement strand
GAAATAACATCAGTTCTTGTTTTGTCAGTACGAAATCTTGAGTTCTGTCCGATGATTCTAAATCGCACAGTTTTGAAATTTTTGTATTGTGGACTTCGATATTCAACCGTGACAATCTCTCGACCAATGATTGGTAATTTTTTCATCAATCCAACCGTGTCGGTGAATGTCATATCACCAATCATAAATGGTGAAAAAATATTTTCAAAAAAGCCAAGAGAGGTGACGTATTCTCGAATTGAAAATTCACCACCAGCGAGAGATTCAATACGAATGTCTTCGATGACTACATCGTTTTCTTTTGTAATAAAATCTCTGTCTCTTGGTTGCGTCATTGATTACCTACGATATTTGAAAACTCTCGATTGATATCTTGGACAACACTTGCCGATGGAACCCTAATTCTTCTTTTACTCTCGTTCACACGACGCTCGTATTCTGCGTTTGTCACGACATATGTTGCATCATCATTTTCAATGTAATTGTGAAGAATTGTGTCAGAATAATTGATTCCGTCTGTGTGAATTGGTGTTTGAATATTGTCGGCTCCGGGAGGTGATGCGAGAGGATCCAAGACGATACCGCCGGTTGCACCTTTGTCTGTTTCAAAATGGTGAACAGCCTGATCCCCTGCCACGACTTTACGAATTTTAGCACGAAACGGATCGAGAAGCCATTTTCGTCTTGCCAGATTTTCACCTGTTTCAAAAACACCTGTTTGCTCAGTGAGTTGAATTTGTGAAAGAGCAGTATTGAAATACTTTACTCTGCCGACCTTTGTTTCAGAATTAAATTTTTCAATACCACCAGATACAATGTTTTCAAATTCTCTTCTTGTGGTGGACAACGAATCACCTTCTTGCAGAGATGCCGTCGAGTCAAAGAAAGGTGCAACAGTGTCATCACTGTTTCCAATGAACAAACACTGACCACTATATTTTTTGTTCACATATCTCTCAAGCGAGTTCGTTGATAACGGAAAAGAATAGAATGGGTCAAGTGCTTCATTGAAGAGTAGAATGATCCAATTGTAGTTTGGATCGTCAAAGAATCTTTGTGAAATCATATCCGGTGTCTCACCATCTCTGATCGTATACTCAGCGTAATTTGATCTTTGCAGTAAAGACTCATTTGCAAAGATAGCACGACGGAGGGTGTCTTTCACCCCAGACCGCTGACCATCTGGATTTACATAACTTGTTGTTGGAAATTTATCAAAGTAAGCCATTAGAATCCTGCCAGAATAAGTTGACGATTGAGAAGAACAGCCTGACTCAATGTGAGACTAAGAGTAACCTCGGTTGGCACACCATCTCGGAAAAAGGTAGACCGTTCACTCGGCGCGTAGTTTACTGATAAGTCGGTCAAGAATGCACGACCAATCTTAGGAAGATTAATATTTTCTACAAACTCACCAGAAGGCAAATCACGGTAGAAGAAACTTACATCAAATTCGTGTGGTGCAAGCAACATTGTAGAAGAAATGGAGAGTTCGGGAAGCATATGAAAACGAAATGCCTCGATGATATTTAACATCATAATTGACTCGCGTTGATTTCTTGGAGCAAACTTAAACTCTAGAGAAAATGTCTTTCTTCCGACACCTCTGAACAAGGATTCGTTCTTTGGATTCTCTGCAAATCCAAGCCTTGCTCGGAAAAAGTTAGACAGATCATTTTCACCACCTGTTGGAATATTTTTTGCTGCTTTCTGTGACAGTTTTTCTACACCAAGTAATTTAAGTTTATCGATGCCCGCTCCGATATTCCCGGAAACGGCTTCGTTGATCGCATTGAAGACTCCAGCAGATCCCTCTTCATAATCCACTTTATCAGAGAAGTTCAAACCTGATGGAATATACATCAAAATTTGTTCTTCAAGTTTTTCAGTAGCCTTAGACAATCGAATATCCGATGCCACCTTATTAACAATTTCACGATTTGCAGATGGACCCACTGATGTTTCATTACCAAAACGATTTGTTCGTGTTAATTCACCCTTCAAAGGATCATAGGCAATACCACGATTACCGATCAAATCACCATATTTTCCGTATGCCGTGTATGATGATTTTTCATCTTGTGAAACAAATGAGTCACTAAAGTTTTCAAGGCTATCAAATGTGTCGGTGCTTAATTCAATACCTTCCTCAACATTTCCCTGCCTGTCAACCAAGCCAGCAGTGAAAAACGGACCATCCCCACTCGTATCAATACCGACCTTGGCACGTTGACTTTTTCGCTTGAAAACCTGAAACCGAATATAAGAGGATTGACGATTAGTTTCACTTTCCTCTGTAAGATCGACAGGATAAACAAGGTCACTTTCATATTGATAAAGATTTTTTGATCGACCCTTTGCCCGACTGCTAAAATATTCGTTTTGTCCTACTCCGACATCATCAAAAACATCAGCCAGATCATTTAGACTGTTATCTAAAAGAAAAGATGATCCTTTATCAACCAAATCATCAAATGCTGTTCTATTTGTCGTATCGGGTTGTGTGGATTGCGGTTGCATTCCTGATTCGTCAACTGTCATAGTGCCTCCTACATATTCTATGTATGGCGTACCGTGGAAAGTATCAACCAAAGAATCCTTCAAAATATCTTGGTGATCCAACAAAAATTGTTTACAGATCCCTGTGGGAACGTAAATGTATGAGAATCTTTGATGAGAATCCAAATGTGATTCGTTGGGCATCCGAAGAGATGGCTATTCCATACTTTTCGCCGGTTGACAAAAAGCGACACAGATACTTTCCAGATTTTATCATTGAGGTCAAAAACAAAAAAGGTGAGATCGAAACTCAAATGCTTGAAGTCAAACCTGCAAAATACACCCGTGTTCCCAAAAAGCCAAAACGTATGTCACAAAGGTTTCTCAATGAGGCAAACACATACCTTGTCAATCAGGCAAAGTGGGAAGCAGCAGAAAACGTTTGTGAAAAGAAAGGCTGGAAGTTTAAGATTTTGACAGAGAAAGAAATCTATGGCAAGTGAGTATGTTCGCACATCCGGAAAGATTAAAAAACTACTATCACAATCGGGTAGTCGATACTCAATTGATAATATTAGTATTGAATCTCCACCTGCTCTTAAAAAGGGGGATCAACTTGCTGGCAGTGTTCAATTTTTCTCGTATCCAGTTCCCAAAACAATTGACACGATTCCATACTACCACTTATTCCCCGGAGTTCTGGTGATTGATGTAAAACGAGATTACCTCACTGGTATGAATCTTTTTCATTTACCAAGAAAATTTAGAAAATTTTTCCTCACAAAAGTGCTTACATCAAAATCTCTTGGAAACGAATCTGGCAATGACACACAGATTAATTTCTCATATGAGGGAATGCTTAATGAAACATATTTGTCTGCGGTTGCCAAAAGTTGTATTAGAAAATATATCATTCCAAGAATGGGTGTGGTATCTTTACAATTACACCCAAATATTTGGGAGGACTTCTTTCTCGGACCAACTTCAAAAATACTTGAGCGTGCTTGGAGAAAAACCTCTGCTTCGACTGCATATAGAAAATCATACGAAGATATTCTTAAAAATATCCTAGATACATCTGAGAGAACGTAATGGCAGATTTAGGACCAATTAGTATTAATAGATTTATTGGATCGATGGGGCGGTTTGGAACCCAACGGTCTGATCGTTATCGTTTTGAATTTGTCAACATACCGGCAAACCTACAAGCCGCCTGTTCCGCCGCTGGATGGGGCGTGAGGGACTTTGTTGAAGAATTCGACAACCGCATCCAATCAATCAATACACCCTCTCAGACGGTCGCTACGAACGCTATAAAGGTTAGTGGTATTGACTATGAGCATCCATATCAAATGAACTACGAGGGCGATCTCACGGTTAATTTACTTTTAGATAGAGAGTCATTACTTCGTAAAACAATGACAAACTGGTTAAATGGCATTTACCCCACAAGAACTGGATTATACACCTACAGGACAGATTATGTTTGTGATGCGTATCTTGATATTTTAAACGATAAGGGTGAGGTTGAGGGTCAAAACTCGTTTTTTATTCGTGAAATTTTCCCAAAGTCTGTTGGTTCTTTTAACTTTGAATCACAAAACACATCAATTATCCAGTTACCCGTGACGTTCTCATTTAAAGAATTTTTCCTAAGATAATGAAAGGATTATTATGAGCATTCCAATTATTGTGACACCAAAATATGAAACTAAAATCCCTAGTGGAGAAATGGTAAAGTTTCGACCATTTCTTGTAAAAGAAGAAAAGGTGATGTTGATGATGAAAGAAAGTGATTCATCAAAAGACATCATTCGTTGTATTGAAACTGTTGTGCAATCTTGCATTGAAGACGAAACCAAAGTCGAAGAATTGTCATATTTTGATCTTGAGCATTTGTTTATTCATATGAGATCAAGATCCGTGGGTGAAAGCATCGACATCAACTACACCTGCGATAAATGTAATAAGGCATTTCCACTGGAGGTGAGCATCGAGAATCTATCTCTGAACAAAGAGTACCCAGAAGATGTCGTTGTGATGCTGCAAGAAAATGTTGGCGTTGAAGTCCAACCATTGAACTCTCGTTCAATTGAAAAATACAGTGGTGAAGAGACTGATATTTTAGAATTATCCGAGAATGTTATCAAGACAGTATTTAATGATCAAAACGTTTATCATTTCAAAGACTTTACAAAAAAAGAACGAAGTGATTTTATTGAATCATTGAGTCTCAAACAGATTCAAAAGATTGTCGAAAAGATGGAAGAGTTCCCAAGATGTGTTATCAAACAAAAATGTGAGTGTAAGCACTGTGGAGAGGAACTTGATATTGAAGTGGAGGGTTTGCAGAATTTTTTTACTTGATGATGGGTCACGACTCAATTGCGTCCCATCTACAAATGAATTTTCACCTGATGATCAAGGCACATATGAGTCTTGAAACAATTAGCAATATGATGCCGTGGGAAAGAATTATTTACATCAATCTCTACATTCAAGATATTGAAAATGAAAGAAAGGAATACGAAAGACTAGGAGCAAAGAATGGCTGAATTTGAAGGACTAGACCCAAAATCGGAACGAGATGAAATCAGAGATATCATCTCTGCTTTGTCACAGGGTAACGAAGGTGAAGATAAACTCGAAAAAGATATCTCAGACATTAAAAGTAATGTTGATGTAATCGTGTCTAAAACGTTGTCTGGTCCATCAAAAGAGGAGCGAGAGGAGAACGCTCGACAAGAAAAAAATAATGCAAACTTTTTGGCTACCCTCTTGGCACAAAAACTTGCTGGTATTTTCGGAAAGCAACTCCAAGCACTTTCCGAAATCGCAAAAAATACCAGACCGCTCACTGAAGACGGATTCACAATTCCGGGTAAAGGTGCGTTAGCAGGAAGTGCAGTCGTCGCCAGTGAAGTTGGACGACCACTTGGAGCGGCAAAAGCAATCAAAGACAGTAGAAGTATTCGTGTGGCTTTTATCAGAGGTGTCAAAAACCCATTGATAAGATTGTTTAGATCCATCGGTAATATTTCTTTCGGCAGAAGTGGCGATTCGATTAGAGTCCGGCTCATTTCACTGCGTACGCAATTCACAGAATTTTTCAACCGACTTAATACAAAATTTTTCGGAGATGGTAAAAACACACTTTTTGCAAGAATAGAAAGATTCTTTGGCAATATTAGTAGAGCGTTCGGACCTTCAGGAAGAATTGGAAGATTGTTTGCAGAAGGTGGTGTATTTGCAGGTGTGTCTAATTTGTTCAAAAATGTCGGTGGTATCTTAGGTAAGTTCAAACCATTCTTTAGGAGTATCTTTAGACTTGTTCCTTTCCTTGGACAACTACTCATCGCTTTCGACGCTATTACAGGATTTATCAAAGGATTCACCGCAGAGGATGGTGGATTTTTGAAAGGGATCCGACAAGCCTTTGCCAGTGTGTTGGAGGGTCTAACATTTGGATTGTTGTCTGAGGAAGGAGTGATGGGTTTCTTTGATAAGGTGATTGATGGGTTATCGGGATTCTTTACAAAAGTATTTGAATTCTTTACAATTACACTGCCAAACGTATTTTCCAAAGTCAAAAATTTCTTTATTAAAACATTACCAGACTTCTTTTCTGTTACACTTCCGGGCTTCATAAAATTAGGAGTTGCAGAGGCATCATTTTTCTTTACGGATACGATACCCACAGCATTCTCAAACTTAGTTGACCGTGTTAAAATTATGGTGAACAATGTCACGGCGATGTTGATGGATGGTGCTGCATCTATCATTGAGGGATTCAATGACAAAATTAGCGGAATACCGTTTCTTAAAAATTTAACTATTGGTGGTACAGAGGCTCTTCGTGGAGGAGCAGCAGCGTCCCGTAATTTAAGTGCTAATCTTGAAAATCAAATTCTTGATAGAACAGCAGCAACACAGGGAAGAATTGCAAATATTCGTCGTGATATTACATCAGAAATGGAAAGAAAAATGGAAGCGAGAGAAAGAGTCTTTGATGCAAGATTACGAGCAGAACGTGAGTCTGGTTCTGGAGCATCAACAGTAATTGTTCAAAACAGCACAACGCCTGTGAACAACAACTTTGCTCTTGAGTCTACACCAAGTCCTGTGTCAGCAGATATGGAAGCGGCAGCATACGCTATGCAAGGAATAGCATACGGCGGTAGATAAAAAAACCCCCGCCGAAGCGGGGGTTCTTGTGGATTCCATCTCTACGAATGGAATCAGTCCTCGGCTGCGAGCCGTTGGAAGTAGTCCAATGCAGACTCTTCCGAATCAGGCTGGACTTCCTCACGGTCCACCTGACCACCACCAGAAACCGTATCCTCAGTTTTGGTAACTGGTGCATCATTGACAGCAATTGTTTCTGCTGTCGTAGTCGGCTGCGAGCCGCCAAGAACACTCTCAAGACGAGTCTTCAACTCATCATAAGATTTGTAGTTTGCCGGATCGACAAACTCACTGAGAGCATACTCTTGCTCCCAGATTGCCTTCAACTTCTCCTCATCTCCATCAAGAAGAGCGGAAGGCGAATCAAACTCCGACTTGTCGTAGTTGGGATAACCAGCGACCTTGCGTTGACGCAATCGGAAGTTTGCACCTTGCCAGAAATCGAATGGGATGATAGGTTCTTCATCCGCAAACTCTGGCTTCATTGCATCCATAATCTTTTGATGAATCTTAACCCCGTAACGATAAAGGAAAACCTTACCGTTGTTTTCGGGATTACCTGAATCATTAATGACAAGGATGTTTGATACAAAGTTCTTCTTTCTCTTATACTTCTGAGAAACAAGATCCTTGTTGGATTGCAAACCACTGTTCCAAAGTTTACTGTTCATTTCCGAAACCGGATCTTTCTCACCAAAAGTGGTGCGAGAGTTTTCAATGAACCAGCCACCCGGACCTTGGAATGCGTGATTGAAATACAGAACCCAAGCATCCTCTTCACCCGATGCTTCGGGCAAGAAACGAATCACTGCACTTGCGGTTCCTGCGTCATCAACGGTCGGTCGCCAGAAGCGATCATCCTTGTATGACTTCTTTTCTCCATCATCCATTGACGTAAGTTTCTGGATGAGAGCATCTTTGTTTTCACTGCGACGTTTAAGTTCTTCAAATGACATAACTGTTTTCTCCTGTTTTAGTTGTTGTTGTCTGTTGTCGGACAGTTGTAGTTATTGTAGTCGGGTCTGACCCCGTGTCAAGACCCATCTGAAAATAATTTTGGACCGCGTGGAAGTAGATTTATGTTTTCGGCTTCCACCCGAATTTTTTCAATAATTGGCTTTGATAGATATTTTGCAGCGAGTTCTGGCTCAATGCTCATTTCATCACAAAGTAGGTTAATTGTTTCCATATATCCATTACCAGTCTTTAGAACATTTTCCTCCACTTTTCTGGAGAAAGTCTTTTCTAAATCTTCAAACATATTCACCTCGCATACATATTATGTAGTACGGAGTATACACCTATGTCACAGTTTCAGCAAGACAATGTTCAACTAAATCCCGGTCTTTCCGGAGCAAACGTAGCGACCGATTATGTGTCCACCAAAAATGCACATTACCAAATTGTAAAACTTGACTTTGGTGATGAAAACTCATTTTCTCAAGTTTCAAATCAAAACCCACTTCCTGTAAATATTCAAGGAATCAACAACACCTTCCAGACTCTTCCCGTTGCCGGAAACACTGAGGGTGGTGCGATTTTGGTCACAGGAACCTTTGGATTTACGGGTACGATTACCGGAGATCAATTCAGAGTTACAATTGATGGCTTAACGACTGGATTGACATTTGGTGTTCAAAATGTGTCAGGCACTACTTTGGACATCAGTGGTTCACAGGTGACAATCTCTAACGTTGTTTTACCATCCTCATTGACGATGGGTTCACAAGTTATTGGCACGGCGGTTCCGAGCATCGTGACACTTGCTGGTTTTTCCTGTGAAACTGGTGTCAAAATTAAAAATTTCGCCGGTCTGACAAACAGTGGTGCAATTATTACTGTATCAAATAGTAATTACTCATCTGGTGGTGCAACCGCAAACGCTTACTTACTGCTTCCCGGCGAGGAAGTCTTCATTGAATTAGACGATATTGATCGTCTTCGATTCTCTGCACTTGTTGATCCATTCAACCCGACAAGAGAATTTGGAACATTTACCTATCAGGCTTCATAATGAGACAAAAGATTCGCAAGGCTGTCGCAGCACTTTCAAGAGGACAACTTTTACGAGTAGACCAAACCGTTGCATTTGATGTTAACGAACCACCGTATTTACCAGATGCTCTTGGAGCCTGTTGCACGACAGGCGGCGCACAAGATGGAACGTTCTGTCAGTGTAGTGATAATGTTTTGGGTCGTGATTGCTGTCTTCAAGGTGGAATTCATTTTCCCGAAGCGGCGTGCGCTGATCTAACTTGTTGCGAACCCGGACCAGACTGCTTTGGTGCTTTTTGTAATAATGCACCCGGAACACCCGCACTATGTGTCGAAGGCACAAGATCAAATCCACCAGAAGGTGATTTCGTGTTTCAAGGCTGTGGAACAGATTGTTCTACAACAATTTGCCCAGAACCAGAAACCATTAATCGTTGCTGTAAAAAGTGCGGTGATGGTTTTATCAATCCCGATGCTTTGAATGGAGAGTGCGAGGCATTTCAAGGAATGTCATTGTCATATTGTGATAATCAAGGCGGTGATTTTACAGAGAACGCCACCTGTAAAGATACTCCCATCTGTGCCGATGAGTGTGTCAAAGCACCACCAACTGGTGCTTGTTGTTTCATTGCTCCCAACACTGGGGAACTCACCTGTGTTGATGGCGTCGAAGAGGGAGTTTGTGTAGATACATTAGAAGGTGTTTTTAAGTTAAATCAAACTTGCGACAGTTCTCCTTGCATTGAAGTTAGTACGATATGTTGTGAGGCTCCTACCACGGTAACTTATGAAGCCTGTGGAGCATTTACTGCGTGTGTTATCAATAGTGATTGCACCAAAAGTGTTGTAGATGTAGGTGATAGTTTACAGTGTTGCGCTCCGAATACTGGTAGTATTCCCGGTGAAACGTTTACAGATTGCTCTTGTACCTCCTCTGGATGTCAGTTTGCAAAAGCATTTGCCGATTGCAATTTAAGTGAATGTGAAGATCCAAATGGAACCGGATCGAGTGAACAGGACTGTTGTGATGCTGGTGGAGGTTCTTACGAGGCAATCCTAGACTGTGGAGTCGATTGCCCTCTTTGATAAGGAGTTTTAAATGAAAAAAATCGCATTTAGTGTAAAGAAAGAACTAAAACGTATTTTTAATACAGATTCCGATATTAACTCAACCAAATTGTTGACATTTAATTCGATTGGTATTAGGAACACACGATTTCTTTTAAATAATACTTTTACAACTAGAATTACATCAAATATGACAGAAAGATTTGATACCAAAATCATCAAAGGTAAAATAAACTTTGGGAGTATCAAAAATGACTTTCCCCTTGGTTTGGATATCAATTCGCCAGATATAACAGAAACAGAAAAATTAAGCCCGACACACGTTTCAAAAATTATTCTCAGTGGGTCGTATAGTGTATTTGAGGCTTTTAGAACAAAAGATCAGAGTAGATTTATGCTTCAAGAAATTATGGAAAGTTTCTTTAAAATTTCTTCTGACAATGAATCTAATATGAATCCAGACATAAGTAAATTTTCTGGTCTTTTACGCGGTGTGTCAGGAAAAGAAGTGACGAGTCCTTTTTTTGCATCAAACGAATTACAACAGTCATACTTCTACTTTCCTCTAAACACAGGTGATGCACAGTTGATCGCCGGTGATCGAGTAAACTCTGCAACGATTAATCTTAAAATTCTTGCACACTATGGTGACAGAGCAAACAACTTTGAAATTTTCCAAGGTGCATCCCCATTGTTCGGTAAACTTGAAATTCAACCAAGAGTTTTTGAAGTGGTTCGAGTCAAGAAACCATTTGGTTATCCTCTGATTCAACGCGGTGTCAACACACCCGAAGGTCGGTATGGCAACGGAACAAATGAATTCTGGGAGTCGTACTACGGCACAGGATCAAAAGACGTTGATACAAGCGTGCGATCAGAGTTTACGGTGAGCAAACCACTCAAGCCCGGAGACATTTTAAAAATTGACATTTCTGATCTTGTGCAAGACGCGATTGACAATCGTGACTCAATCATTCGTTTTGTTATTCGACCAAAGATGGCTGTGTATGAAAAGAGTGGTTGTGCGACAACGACAACAGGAAATACATCAGTGGCAGACGGAGGCTTCGGTGTGGGCAATCATTACTTCGAGTTTGAACGAGGTGGGGACACCGTGTTGAAGCAACCATCACTGTCATTGAACATTGTTCCATCACCTACGTCAAGCGGCTCAAGAAGAGCAAGACTCGCAAGGCAATACACGGTTCAATTATCTTCGTGAGTTGTAGATTTCCATTGCACGCTTGAGTTCACGCACATAGTCAACAGGCTTCTTGACAAAGACTTGATTCGCTCCGTCTTCGGACGAGATGAGAATCACGATCTGGTCGATCTCTTCATTCATCATCTCATTCCACATAATCGAGTAGGCTGTGGCTTGGCAGAAATAGTTTGTGATATTGGATGGTGACTTGCGACGAGTAGAACCCTTGAAGTCAATGATACTCAACTTGCCATCAAACTCAGCAACACAATCCACACGCCCAGCCAGTTTCAGAGTGTGACTCCAGAGCGGGACTTCCTGCGCCCGAACGTTGTCAATACGATGCAGGCTTCGTTTCATATTTGCAAACAATGTTGCTTCATTAGGAGCGAGTTCACCGACTTCTTCGTTGTTGAGGTAATTCTCACAGGCAAGGTGCAGGACATTGCCACGGTCAGTTGTACGCTTGGCTTCCACAGGATTCTCTCTTCGCCATTTTGCAAAGAAATTGGCTTTCTCAAATCCAACAACTGTTGTAACAGAGGGATAGCGGTTTTCACCGGGAGCAAGATAAAAACGACCCTCTTCAGTCTGGACGGTTTTCATTTCTTGAATATTTTTGGGTGGTTGGATATGTGTGAATTCTTTCATTACATTCAAATTATAATCACAACGGGAGGCGTGTCAATCAAAAACTTGGTCTGGAATTTCTAAATCTATTGCCAGTCGGAAGAACATTCAGTCCACTCCTTGAGGGAGTTTTAATGGTTCCAGAAGCACTGCCAATGTCCCATTTTCTTGCCATTAGGGCTTCGATAATTTGTCTTTGTTTGTCTAACACAGTTCCTTTTCTACAAATAAATTCACCAATTTTCATATCACTTTTCCCCAATTCTAAGTCACCATTACAGGAGAGGTCTGTGGTAAAACTCGCCGATTTGATTTCTTCTCCATTTTTGTATGTTTTCAAAGTACCATCGGTTCGGACAAGTTCAAGGAAAGTAGTTTTATTCAATTCAAGAGCCGTGCCGCCGCTCGTTGAATATGTAACAGATGAACCAATACGAAAATCCATAAAAGTGTTTATTTGAATATCCCAAGGATTGGAGCCTGACCCAATCGCTTTTTGACAAATTGAGGTGCGAGATCCGAATTGTCCGCCAGTTTCAAGTTCATACACTATGCCGATGTAAAAATCGCCTGTGCCGATGTTGTCCATAAGGTCGCCATCCGTGAGAAGGTCGGTTGCCGCACCACGACCACTCGCTCCATCGGGGGCTAATGCAGTAAGACCATTTATGGTGGACAGGGCTGGTTGTAAGTTTGAAGTGGACTGTGCAAAATTAGCACCACCGGGGACTAAGTTCGCCCAACCGGAAACTGTGTTTGGAATGTTAAGAGGATTTTTGGTGACACCTTCTGTTGCAGAGAACCAGCCGTCAAAACCACCAATACTCATTCCCGGAATATTACGACGGTTGATTAATCGTGAACCAAGTGCCATCGCTTGATTCATTTGCTTTTTTGCTGCTGAGGGTTTCATATCAGGACGCGACGTAAGACAATGTTGAACCTGCGGCAGAGGCACATACAAAAACTTTTGACAAGTCATCGACATCAATGAAAACTTCACCTACTAACGGATATCCATTTCCGGTGGTTACACCCGCATCACTTCCGACAAACATTTCTGTAGATCCGGTAAGATCGGCTTTAAGTCGCACACCAGATTGCAATGGAAGTGTGTCCGAGAAGGTTGCACCCGCCAAGCCGGGATTTACTACTCCAACGCTGAACGATGGTTGTGATGTGACAACACCAAATTTTGCTCTTGTGTATGAGCCACCGTGAAATACGTCATTAGCCATTTTCTTCACCCTTTCTTAAGTTATTGAGAGTTCTGTATACTTTTGCTTCTTTGATTGCACGAAGTTGTGACGCGGTGACATTTTGCATATCAACGTCCTCCATCGCTCTGATCTGATCAAGATTCACTCGCTTGAGATAGTCACGTTGTTGCTTTGGGGTAAGTTGTCGGCTTGACTTGTCACCACGCAGAGCAGAGATTCGCCCTTGACGTTTTTTGTAAAGGTCAAAGTTGTCTTTTTCTTGACGCTTTCTCTTTTGAGCAGGAGTCTCTCGTGGACCAGACATCGCTTGACGCAAGCCCTCTTCGACTTCCTCCTCTTCATTCTTCTTCTTGCCCTTGGCTTTGTAACCACTGGCAAAAGCAGCACGCCGTTGAGCGTCACTTGCGAAACCCTCTTCAATTGATTGAACAAATTCACCATTGTGAGTCTGAATAATTTTGGCAAACTTTTTTCTTACCGCTGAGGTGTGCTTTTTGGCATCAAAAGCATAGGTAGTCATTCCTTTTCGCTTGTTGAACGTAGCACCCTCGTAACCGGGGAGTCTGGCATACATTAAGGCTCTGGTCATTCTTTCGTAGACATTTTCATCGCCCTTGACCATCACTTTGATTTTTGTTCCACGCTCTTCATCAAATTGCACATCCTCACGCATCATTTTATCAATTTTTTTGTCACCGTCGGTCGTGCTGTATTTGCCCATATACTTCTTGGCTAATTTTTTTAACTTGGAACCATAGTCAAAGTAAAGTGATATCAATTTATCTCCGTCAACGGCAAGTTGTGATGTCTGTTTGCCCTGCGACTCAAACTCATTGGCACGAAGAGCAAGACCCTGTTTCTTTGCCTGATGACCAAATGCAATTGCATCTGATCTATTGTCAAATCTGAAATTCACAATCACTTCTTCTGCTTCATCCAGTTGCACATCTTCCTTGACCGGAATCCTTTTCTTTGCCAAATAATCGTCGCCTTGCATTACGTCAATCATCATTTGATGTGCAACTTTTCTAACATTGTCTTTGTGTTTGGTGAGATATTTGCTGATTTGTTTGATGTCACTATCTTTGTAAAGTTTTGTACCACCATCCTTGTCAAGAAGGTCAAGCACCTCACCGACTTTCGTGCGTTTATGTTTACGCATCACCGATGCAAATTTACGTTCAATTTCTGCACTTCTCTTTTTTAGATCAGACCTACTCGGACCAGACCCAGAGAAAGAATCAGGATCATTGATAGACATTCCAAAT
>CENI01010795.1_pt1 | contig 14142 bp, 6 predicted proteins | sample 530161 | NCBI WGS metagenome assembly CENI01 (sample SAMEA2591107, study PRJEB7988) | marine metagenome | isolation source: saline water (ENVO:00002010), including | reverse complement strand
TACAATTTCAAGTTCGATCTGGTAGCCATATTTAGTTCCAACTCTGGAATAGTAGTCTGCATAGTCGCCTGTTACATCTAGTGTACTACCGTCGCAGAGTTGCCAACCAGCAGGAACATCAGATGTGTTTCCTGCGAACGCAATGATCTCACCGACTGGGTGAACAGAGTCTAGACTTACGGTGTTTTCACCACCGATGTGTGTACCGATGTAGTTGGTAACAAGTCCTCTGTCGTCTTGAGAACCACTAACCAATGTAAGAATTGGTTTGATGATATCACCACTATTTGTTGGTGCAGTGTTAGTAAGTCCACCAAGAACATCCGGATCTAGGAACCAAACGTCTGAACCAGTCACACCCAGAGTTGAGTTTACAGAGATGAAGTTCGCGGTGTTGATTTCACCACCATAAATTACTGTAAATTCATTTCCTGCTGCGTCAACGCTTTCTACAATACCAACTGCTTCAGCAGTTACACCACCGTCTGCTTGAGCAAGCGCAAAGTTTCCGGTTACACCATCTGCTTGCTGAACATAACGAATAACGCTACCAGCGGAGAATCCGTGACTGGCTTGAAATTTTGTGGCTCGCATAGATTTACCATCTGTACCAACCGAACTACTAAGTGTGAATGCTGAGTTTGCCATTTATTTTCCAATCAGTCGTAAAAGACACCGTGTACAAAGTCTGGATCTGTCAGAGAACCTGCATCATCTTCTATTCTAAGATCACATGTATTTCCAGATCTTCCGAACATTCGTATGCATAGAGGTATACCATCTGCACCATCATCTTCTGCGGTAAAGACTGCACAATATCCAGTCTTACCCATGTTGTGTGTTACTGTATATTTTCCAGTGGCAGTCCTTGCAGCAGAAACGCCCACACCAAGAACCTGATCGATGGTGCATCCATCATTATCATCATTCCCGTGCATGATAAATGCGTTTCTAGGACCCGCACCTGTTAGTTGTGTTGCACTTTGAGCCATATTATGTTACATCCCTTGCTAGTATAAGTTCTACTGCACAGTCAACTGCGGATCCGGCATGACCAAATACACCAATCGTACATCCGTTTGACTGTTTGTCTAGTAGTGTTCCGATTACTGCACCTGTCGTGTTTCCTGCAACAGTTACTGAGTAGTTTGAGGATCCGAATCCGTGTGTGACGGAATATTGTCCGGTTGCAATTTTTGCACAAGTGATACTGCTTGAACCAGATTGTTTAGTTCCATCGGCGATAAAACTGAGTCTTCGCATCACAGGAGCAACGGTGTCTACCTCTGGAGCAATCTTTGCTCCAACGTATTGAAGAACCATCGCAGAGGTTGCACCCAAACCAATCATCATTGGTTTTCTAATCTTGTCCGCAGTTGTAATTTCTGTTGTGGAAACTTGACCAGTTCCTCCCAAGAAGTATACCAAACCTGCCTGCATGGTAGATCCTGCGTTACCAAGAGCAACACCGAAATCACCACGAACTTCACCTTGCATGGTAACTACGAATTCGTTTGCACTTATTACTTCAGAAACAACACCTATTACTTCTGCATCTGCTTCTGCGTTTGCATTTGCAAGTTGACATGCTGTACCGTTAAGTCTTAGCGATTGTCCAAAAGTAAATCCGTGACTTGTATGTTCAAATCTCTTCTTGTTTACTCCGTCATAAATTCTAACCATACCATCAGAGTCGAGGAATATACCACCAGTATGCGAAACGCTTCCAGTTCCCATATGAGAGAGTTGCATAGATTCTGATTCGTATACAACATCGCCTGCCATGTGAGGTCCACCAGCAGTACCGATGCTCTTGATCATAACACCAGCACCAGTTGCATTTACACCCGACTTGAATCGCAAAACGCTGTCGTTAGATTTAAGTCCAACTCCGCCGGTTAGGTTGATATAATCCGAACATGTCCATGCACCAGAACACCCAACACCCAAGGAGTTGAAAGTTAAACTGCCGCTTCCGGTCGTCATTCCCCTCCACAAGAAGGATGCAGTATCTCCTGCACTTCTTATGAGCATTATACCACCACCACCACTTGCACCAATGTATGCATCTGGTTTACCAGAACCAGTAGCACCAAGAACAAGATTGAAATCATCAACAGTGAGTTCGGTAGAATTTACAGTGGTAACAGAACCATTAAAGATTACGTTACCAGAAAAGGTAACTCCATTTGGAATAGTATCCGCAAGTTCAATTTCAGATAAACCTGCGGAAGATGTGGTTACGTTAATACCATCTCCACCAGTGGCATTATAAGTACCAATGCTATTGAGTTTGGTAATAATAGAATTGTTGGTGACATTCATCCACTCGAAGAATGTATCTCCAAGCACAAGTTCTGGTATGTTGTAATCTTTATCTTCAACGCCCATTAGTTACTCTTCCTTAAAAAATCTTTGATTTCATTGAGTATGGTTTTCACTTCAAAGAGTTCCTCTTTTACTTTATTTATTTCATTTTCATTGCTTAGAATTTTATTATCTCGTTCTTTTTTTCTTAACCACACTTCTTTTTCTTGAAGACTGGTTTTTATAATTGCCTTCGAGTTAACGTCTCTTATTATATCTTCTCTTCCATCTATTTTAATTGATTCGTTCATGTTGTTATCCTTGTAGAGCAATCACTCTTAGATCTTTAACTAGAGGAACCTTAGTAGAAGACGAACTGTACAGACAAATCTTAATAGCAAAGGTCTTAACTGGATTTGTGAAGTTCGAGGACAGAGAAAATACTACTTCATTGAAGTCATAGTCATTTGCTGAATTTGGAATTGCAGAATCGGAAGTCATCTGAGTGAAAGAAACTTCTTCAAACGGTGTTGCGTCGTCTACACCAAGTGGTTTAACAAACACCTGAACATTTGCTTCTGATGGTTTATTCACCGACATGATTACCTTGAAGTTTTTGGATTCGAAACCATCTTCCAAGGTAACTCTTCTGGTAATATATCTACCTGCCGCACCAGCAGTCGAATTCGGGTTGTCTGTTCCTGATCCATACAAAGAACTGTCTGAAGAGTTGGCGCTGGAGTTAAGTTCTCCGTTGGTAGAAGTGTCCGTGCTATTGTTTACGTCATTGTTTACCGAAACAAAATCTAATCTCTTCAGATCAATTACAGGCGAAACATTAACATTGCTCGAACTCAAAACAGAAGTCAAAGAGAAATCTGAATTAGAGGTGAGTGTGGCAGGAGATTCTAAGTAAATATTTTCATTTGTAATTATGTCTGTGTTAGAAAGAACTGTCCCCAGATTCACTCTGTTGCCAATTGTAGTGCTTCTTGGTGAATGTTCTCCTGATACTACCTTGAAGTTGTCAACCTTTGAGTTTGTTAGACTTTCACTGGTAAACTCTGAACTTAGTATTCTGGTTTCAATGCTACCAGACAGATCAAATTTACATGTGTTTATTCTATACATTAAACTCTCAGACGGATTGTTTGTAGAAATTCCTGTATTCTGAGGAACGAATAAGGATCCACTTGCAGGTTGTTCTGAAATATAAGCACCACTGTTTAGATCATTTTGTCCAATGGTTGCTTTATATAAATTATAGTCTTGACTGCTTGTCCTCATACAAATCGAATATTCGCCTGGTGTTAGATACAAAGGACTGGTAAAATTAAATCTAGTGTAAGTGCTTGCTTCTGGGAAGTCTTCCCTAATCTCACTCTCTTCTGGGATCAGTGATACACTAGAAAGAGGTAGAACCTTTGAAAGATGTGGATATCCATTGATGGTAGGTCTAATTTCTAGAGTGATGGGAACGTTGACAGATCTTCGTTGGAAGAATAAATCTATACTGTCTAAGAACACACCATCCACAAAGTCACTTGAACTCACAGTGAATGTTTGTGCAAGGGGATCTAACCAGAGGTTGTTTGATACTGTGTTGTAGTAAATGTCTCTATCAAAAGCATCTCTTACAATAGCATCATCATTTACTACTTGTCTTCTTGTAGTGATCGGTCGTGTAGAAACCAAAGTTCCATCTCTTTGATCAACAGTACCCGCTGAATAGTAAATGGCATCTGCCGCTGTTGTTGTTTCAGACAGAGTGTTAGTAGAACTATCTGTTAGCCTGAAAAGTTTCTCTCCTGATTTGAACGTCCCTAGTGGAATAGAGAAGAATGCACCTTCAATATCACCGCTTGGTCCGGAGACAATTGCTTCACCGGATGCACCACCGTTAGGACCACAATGTGAGGAAACAGAATCACCATCAAAATATGGATAGAATGTTGTGTTTGGTTTGAGTCCATATGCGCTGAAAGTTGCAGTCTTGGATCTCATGTAGGGGGTAACACTAGCATCTACGATTCTGTCGTTCACCAGTTTCTCAAGTCTTTGTGGTAACTTTCTAATGCGAATTCCTGTTCTTCCTTGACTATTTTTAATAGTCTCAGTAGATCTAATTGACGCATCATTAGCAATAGCCATTCTCTGTTCGATATTTTTACTAAGATCGGCAGTAGTGATGTTGTTTAAGAAGTCTCTACCTCGATCACTGTAAAGATCGCTCTCTGTGATATTTCTTCCTGACCACAGTACTTCCCAATCGTTCCATTGAGTACCAAACCCATAGGAAGTGTTTTCGTTTTTAACCTTCCATCGATCATTTTCACCTTGGCTGTTAATCTTAACTGTTGGTTTGTAGTTTTCATCCCACCAGTTATCAAACGGATCGGTGAATTCTAAGTGTCCCATGAAGTTTGGAACATTGAATGGGTTTGCTTTTACCCAATCACTCGCAAATGGTTGCCAAACAAACTGTGGATTTGTTTCGTAGTTTAGAGTTGCAATTCCATCTGGGGATATTGTTATTCCAGAGTTGGAGTGATTGTCTAATTTTACATTCTTAGCAATGAATGGAGGTCTTAGGTGACCATTTTCGAAATCAATTGAGCAATCATAGTCAGAGTTTAGTACATCACCCACAGAGTGTCCTCTGAATGCGTCAACCAAGATGCCATTCTTGAATGTGTCATTACCATCCGCATCAGCAAAAGATCTATTTTCTGTTTGCTGTTCGAGTAGAGATAGACTGGTATAGTATTCTAATGTTTCTACTCTCTTTTCGATTGCTCCAATATCTCTCATTGTATATCTTCTGTTTTCGATATACTTGGTGGAGATGTCATCAATATTATATGTGTAGGCAGGAACTGTGATGACATATAGTGTCATTGCGTCTGCTCTATCGGGAGGGGTTACTGGGTTCAGTGACGGGATACCTTTAATTACATCAAACTTTCGTTCTTTGGTGAGAACAATCTTATCTACCCTAGAAAGGTGGTGTGTGTAATCTGCTCTAAAGTCAGATGAACTCTTGATACTAAGTCCGTCTGGTTTGATCGTACCATCAGACTGTTTTGTTCCTCGGAAGTCAATGCAGTTTCTAAGAGAGAAACTCTTACCGGTCTTGGGACTAACATAGAGAGGAATGTTGTCGAAGGTGAAACCGGAAGTGCTGTGTGTATATGAATCAACAACAAATGGTCCTTCTCCGGATGAGTGAGAGAATCTGTCGTAGTTGATTGTTAGATTTATATCGCCAGTAATTGCATCTACACCTAAGTTTGGTTTCAAGTACAGTCTACCAAAGTCATAGTAGTTGTCTCTCTGTCCGGTGTCTAGCAAGAATGCATCCTTCACATCAGATGCTGGTAAACCTACTGCATTCGAAACTGTATTGTTGTTATCCACAACGCTAGTAATATCTAAAATGTCGATATGGGATAAAGCAGCGTAATATGATCCGGTTGTTCCAGAAAGACTAACAGATGCTCCGTTGTCTACAGAATATGAAGTTGTTCCTGTCGTCTTTGTTTTCTTTCTATACAAGAAAGGAGAGGCGACATCTATTGTTGTAATGAGAGTATAATTACCAGGCGCAAGTTGCTTTGTTGCTGTGCTTGCGTGACCGATTTCAATTGACTTTTTGTCTGCCGCTGGCTTAAACTGAATGGTATCAGTCAAAACTCTTTCACCAGTTCTACCCTTTGAGTTTTCACCCCCATCGTCGCAGATTAAAGTGTAGAAGGATCTTTTATCTGCGGGGAAATATGAGTCGTTGTCTGTTGAATCTGTTGTTCCCACAAAAGTCATTGCATCGCTACCAGAGGAAACCGTGGTAACTGTTGTTGCGTCAGATGTCGAGAAGGTAAACCCTTTATAGATTCTATAAGTTAGATCTGAAACACTATTAATAGAGTTTCCAACGGGAAGTGGGAATAGGGATGTGTTGAATCCTGGCTGGAAAAGAATTGTTCCACCAGTACCCCCGGCTGTTCCAGCAGTTCCTCCTGTACCAATCACAAATCCTGCTGTTAGACTTCCTGCTCCGAGGCTGGTTTCTCCTACAGTAGTAACGTTACCGAATGCAGTGATTCCGTTTAGGTTGATATCAAACATATACATGTTGTATGTTTGAGAAATCGCCGTCATACCAGAAGTTCCGAAGTCATTGTTAGGAATGATCTGTCGAACTCTAGCATCCCCGGTTACTCCTCCAGCGTCTTTCAACTGAACGAGAGGATAGTTTGTTGCTAACAGTTCAGCAAATCCTCCAGTGAGAGACATGTTTGCTTTCGGAGACACTTTAATATATTGACCATAAACTGCATCATTAACTGGTTGCGAAGTTAGAGTCTGAGTTGTTCTTGCTTTGTCGATAAGAACATATTGTGTACCTTGTGTTTCATATTCATAACCAAACACATATGCTTTACCAGGCTGTAAACCAACTGCTGCTAAAGTTTCACCACCACCTTCAAGGGTGCTGTAAGGTCCACCTAAATCTGAAAGAGACTCTCTGATATCAATTTCAAATGGTTTGGTGGTATATGAACCAGATTCATCATATGTTCTTCTTGCTAGGTTCTTTTCTATTTCAGAGTATTGACTGTAGTTGGTGGTTGCCTTTAGGCTTCCATCTACGAATCGAACAAGATCGATAAAGTCTGGATCTCCAAAACCACTTGCACCGTAAGATGAATCGTTGACGAAATTCTTAAAATCTAGTTTCAGATCTACCTTGTATCTATCGGCGCCCGGTGCGTTATAGTTAAAAGAACCAGAGGCAGGATCTCTTAAGGTAAAGTCCTCGGTATGTTCGACAATAGTTTTCTCAATGTCAAATCCAATCCTGCTGGTAGGAGAACCAAAGTCTCTAACATTAGAACTTGCACCAGTCAAAGAGAATGGAGAAATTGATTGTGTATCATTTTTTACAAAACTACCGTCTACAAAGAAAATACCATTTTGAGTTGTAGTTAGTTTTGCAGTACCAGTGATACCGTTCACGGTAGCAGCATCGGTCGCTAAGACTCCGGAGGTAACTCCAAGTTTTGCAACATATGTGTTTGTTCCTGTGGTTCCTCTTATGACATCACCCGGAACAAACTGAGAACCTAAATCCCCACCTCCATCAACATATTGAACCATGAGGATGTAGTAGTTGTCATTGTCAGAAGTTCCTCCGGTTATTCCGTGGAGAACCTTTGCTCTTCTTGTGTCATTACCCAGAGCAGTATTGTTTACAATATCTGTTCCGATTAGAGATTGAACATCTAAGTCTGTGGAATTTACTTGTTCGGTGGTGTATACTCTTAAGAATGTAACGTCTTGATTTGTAAGTTCTCCGCCAAGAACTCTAGATCCATTTTTAAATACATGATCACCAAATCGTTTGACTTGATCTTGAACAATAGTCTGAAGTTGGGTTAATTCACGACCTTGTACTGCTCGACCTGGTTTGAAAAGCATACGAAGGAATTTCTTTTCCTCGTCGTAGTCATCCCAATAAGGATCTGTGTTAAAAAGTGTTGAACTGTAAACCATTAAGAGTTACTCCTAAAATCCAATTATGATCCTAATTTCTTCGTCCTGTTCGATTCCTCTAGTAACAGGTCTTATATTCTCTATGTATAAGACTTCTCCCGAGCCTATTTTTAATTCTGGTAGAGAAATTGATGTAATTGAGTGGTTTGCAGATCCAGAGAAACCTCCGGTTGAAAAAGAACCTCTAACATCATTGAGAGATATAACTCCTGTTGATCCGTTAGTTGCCGACCAATCCACTATCTTACCTGTGACAATATTTCCTGTTATACCCGTTGCTTCATAATTTACCTGATAAAACGTAGCGTCTTTCGTAAAACTGTTTGCATCAAAAGCAGATCCACTATCCTCTAGAACCATTTGGGTGGTTAATCTATAAGATCTTTCCAGAGTATCTTCGTCTTGGACATCTGACAATTTGTTGGCTCTTGCTATGTTTTGATATCCGTTTGATGTTGGGAAAGTTTTGAATTCGAATGTGTTTCCATCCGTTGATGAGAAGTGCTTGATTAGTTCTCCCATCTTTCTCTCTACTACAGTAGTGCTGAGCCAATCAACACCTGTCGTAGTTGTCCCTGTTGAGTTGTATTCTATGACTTTATTGTTCAAGTCAATTGTTGAGGTGGTAAACGAGTTTGAGGTTACTCTTACTACCAGTTCATATGGACCTCCACTGGGAGCAGTCCAAGAAATTATTTTTCCTTCTGCAACTACTCCCGAGGTAGTTTGTTTGACTACATTACCTACAGTAAAATCTCCAGTGTTTCCGGTGGAATCCTCGGGAAATACTAATCTGGTAAGGGTGGATGCGGGATCCTCGATATCAAACGTTCCCTGTAAATTTGAAAGTTCTAGAGTACCTACAGAACCATCGGAATCACTAACCCATTTTTCAATTTTACCAGTTGCTCTTGTATTCTCTCCCATTACAGAGTTTCCTGCAACAAAAGAAGAATCGTTAAAACTGTTTGTCATGAAGTATGGTTTTGCAACTCTAAGTTGCTTTCTTCTTATAATTTCAGTTCCCGCTACTTTTCCATCATTAGTACCACCAAGCAAAGATGGATTTTTTACGATGGAAATCTGTCTATAGTCTTGTGCGGTGTTGAAATTGGTGTCGGTTCCTTTTACCAATGTTCTTATCATAATTTTGTTTGCACCTAAACTCTTTAGGATGTTGTTTGCATGTCCACCAACAGGAGGAATTACAACAGAGAATGTAGGTCCGGCAATATTATTCGTTCCTATGTTTCCACCGGAAACTGATTTGGGATAAACATCAATTTCTCCAATGGTATAATCTCTTCCCCGATTTAAAACGGTAACGTCTGTGATTTCATACTGAGAATTTAATGTAGGAATCGCCTCACCAGAAACACCATCTCCGTTGATGACTAGGTTTGGTATAATTTTGTATTTACTTCCCTGAACACCTCCGAGAGAGACATTCAATGGAGCAATAAGTGGAGTTGCGAAAGTAACCGTTCTGTTTGCTCCGTCATAATCTGTAATTACTCTTCTTTGTCCTTCGCCAGATCCACTGCTAATGTAAATTGCATATCCATTATAATAATCATCTACGTTGCTGTCGGTGGATGATATTGTAATTGTTGTAGCACCCACTGATGAATTCGCACCTACTTCTTCGTCCGAACCAGAAGAAGTGGTTGCACTTGCCGAAGATTTCACCCATGCGGCAGCAGTTAGTCCTGATGTTGGAACTTCTATTTTAATTTTTGTAATAGCACCGTCTATTGATGCTTGTTGTGCATTCCATTGATTTAATATATTTTCTGAATTGTCTAATGCAAATTGAACCGGAACGAAAGATTCAGTTATAAAATCTCTTGCATCTTCTAAAACCTTACCCATAAATAACCAAACATATCCATCGCTATATGACACTTGAGATGTTATAGTATGATCGGGTTCAAACGAAGATTCAGAACCTCCTGCATTATCAAGGCACATATAAACGTTTCCAGTAGATGTGTAAACGAAAAACGTCTTTACAGTTGAGGTGCTTAACATTTCTGCTGTGTGATCATACTCGTCATAAACGGTGCCAGTAGTCCAGTTGTTTCTAGGAATCAGATGGTAAATATTTCTAGAAGAAATTCTTTTAGCGGCAACAGTGTCTCTTTTCGCATAGTTTGATCTATCGACAGAATCTACATTGCTCGCAGGAGTGGATGCACTTGCAGATGAATATGGTGCATTTTCCCATGTATCAACTTTTCCAAAATAGATGAAATATTGATTTGCGTTATCGTTGTCAAATTCATTTGCCAAGTCAGAGGCAAATGTAAGAGAGAAAGATTTTGTCATTGCATCAGATGCCATTATTATCTCCTAGATGGTATATCCGTGATCGCTGTGGTATTGGTAAGAGGCAGATTGTCGAAGGAAGTCTTCTAGTTTTATGTGTTTTACTTTATTTCTAAAAGTGGTTTCTTCTGTCATTGATCCACTTACCGCATACGATACAGAAATACTTCCCGTCCTATTATCTATCTCATTTATAGTGCCTGCTGAAAAATTATTACCAGAGGTTAACTGTATTTTTAAAGTATTGCTGGTTGATCCAGAAGCGCCTGGAATCCAATCTTTCACAATTCCTCTACTAACAGAATTCTGAGTAACCACGTTTCCTATGGTAAAATCATAACCCGCTGTATATCCGGATGTGGTTGCAAAAGTTTGAACGGTTATGACTTGGGATGATGATGAGGAAGCAACAGGAGAACTTTGAACATCCCAATATGCAGTTGCACCATAAGCAGTCGCACCTGCTGTAAGTGCCGCCCCGCCTGTTACATGAACATGAGAATCAAACTCATATACAGTTCCATTTCCAAACTGAACGCTTGTAACAGAGGCAGTCATTCCACCAGTTGCTGTTATGGTTTCCCCGGAGGTAAATCCAAGAGTTCCTCCTGTGGCAGCGGTGTATAAAAGTAAAGCACCACCGGTCGCACTGTTTCTATGCCAACCAAATACTACACCAGTCGCACCACTGGCAGCAGTGAACCCCTCTCCATTTCTGAAGGATCCAACAGTGAAACCACCATCTCCGGTGGATTCAATTCCAATTCTTCCTCCAGTATTTGCTAGACAGTGGTTGGGTGATGTTGCACCGGGATTGAATCCCTTCGGATAAAGATCTACTTCACTCCCAGATCCGGTTGCTCCTCTGAGACTATCTTGAGTTTCAAATGTATACGGTGCGTACCTTCCGATTACTGGTTTTATTTTTTGATTTAGTTGTGTACTATACGGGATGCTTGTGGAGACTGTATCTATGATGGAAATATTTCCAAAAAGTTTAGTTCCCGCTGGGTGAACAAGTTTTTTAATTTGATTTTTATATGTGTCTAAAGATATTTCTGTTTTTAACACATAAGAATATTCTTGATATAGATCATTGTCTCTAATTTTCTTGTTAGAACTAATCTTACCATCATTGTTTGCGTAATAGCCAGGATATTCGCAGAGGGCATCAAGATTAACATATCCAGTTGCACCATAACCAGATCCAGATATGAATTTTACTGGTAGTGTGTTTTCTGGATTGTTGGATATGTAGTTTACACCAAAGTTATCAATCTGTGCGTTTTGAATGATACCAGTATTTGATACTCTGGTAACAGATCCTATCGCTCCCGAACCAGAGATGAAGTCACCTGCTGCTGTATCAATTTCAATTTGATCGCCTGACTTATAACCAATTCCTCCATTTTGAATTGTCACGTTTGAGGGAACAGCATAAATTTTCTCGACGAGTTCCTGACCGTCACTTAATGTGCATCTTATATCAGATCCTTGGTTAAATGATCCGTTTATGTCTGTTAAAAATAACTCTGTAATTTTATACTGATTGACCTCGTACTGATAAACATTGTCAACGTTAGCGTAAGCCGTCACTGCGCCATTCAAAGAAGGATCAATCTGTTGAACAACACGATTTTTCATTGAAAAGTTAGAGGTTCCGTTTTTACTGGTAATCTTGATTGTATTTTTTTCAACCCATTTACCATCAGAAACTCTGATCAAATCTTCTTTTGGGTAGTAAAAAGATACATCACTATCGTGCAGAATCTTGAACAATAGATTGTAAGATTTCTCTGTCCCTTTTGCCTTATAGAAATCGTTTATATTTTTAAGAACTGTTTTCTGATTTACTTTATTTCCTGAAACCGAGGTAGCGAATGTCTTAGGAAAATCATGAAGATATGTTTGTTTAAAATAATCAATGAAAGAATCTAGAGTTCTGTCTACATCCATTGTGTCCATTAGAGTGGCAGAAGTTCCGTATGGATTTTCTTTTTTCTCCATCCATTCATAATAAGCCTCTACAAAAGTTACAAATCCAGAGTGGTTGTCTTTTATGAAATTAGGAAGATATTCAGATATAATAGCAGAGATGGGATTTTCAATCCTATCGTCATCCGGTGTTAATAAAGTCACAACCTGAGACGGTTGATCTGATCCTTGACTACCAGCACTTTCGAATATCAAAAAAGGCATTTATCAATATCCTCCGGACGAGGATGAACTACTCGAAGAACTGCTTGATGAACTACTCGAAGAACTACTCGAAGAACTGCTTGATGAACTACTCGAAGAACTGCTCGTAGTAGAAGACGTACTAGATGTCAACTCGACGCTTGATTGGGATATTGTAGTGCTATATGGATCATATTCTTCTACTGTAACCACGATTGCGGTTGGATCGCCTGAATCAATTACTAATATAGAACTTCTCTCAGAAAGAATGTCTTTGTTTGCAGGTTCAACTTCTATTTTTAAAATACCATCATCGATTGAAGTTGGATTTAATTTTTCAATTGAAATTGTTCCTGTTTCGTAGTCTACGTTACCGATGTTGTTGGAAATATATGTTCTCACTCCATTGACGAGTTCATATAATCTTATTTTTCCATTTCCATCGTCATCGATGTGTGCATCACATACCGATCCGTCTAATTTGGTATATGAGAATTGTGAAGAATTGACTACTGACTGGTATCCTGCAATTGGATGATATAAAGGATTTTCGAACTTAACGGTATAAGACGCTTCTCTTCCGATGGATGGTGTTAAACGTTTTTCTAAAACTAAAGAAGTTTCGTTGCTAATAATAGATTGATCGGTATCATCAATCTCTCTTACAAACTTAGAATATCTTAAGTTTCTAGAAAACTTTTCTAACGAAATTGTTTTATAAGCAAGAATTTTTGCAACTACTAATGAATTTAAATCATTACTGCTTTTTGTTGTTTGATCCGAATCATAGAAAACCTTAGAAGTTACTTTGAGATAAATGTAGTTTGGATCTACAACATCTGGTATTATGCTAACTACGTTTTGGTTCTTAATTAAGTTCTGAAGACTAATTTTTTCTTCGTTGTTCAGTACAGTAGAGTTTGTTGGTTTTACAGCAACAAATACTTTTCCAAACTCTGGAGGGTTGTTGTCTTCCCCACCCCACACAAATACATCACTCGCATTAGAGTAGTTCGTTTCAATATAACTCTTGTAGTCGTTTGTAGTAACATTTCTATTCTGCGATTGGAATGCTTTTGGTGCGTTGAACTTAATAGAGTCTAAAGTTTCTTTACCTTTCCCTCCGTTAGATGATGTGACTACAGAAATATCGGCAACGTTTGATAGACTAGAACTAAAAGATCTAGAATTTTCTGCGTCTTGACTTCCTATTTCGTTTGCCTCTGTACCGTTGGTTACGATATAGTCAACGACAATTAAATTTCCATCTGCAACTGCCGCTCCCAATATTCCATCACCAAAATATATTTCATACTGTCCTTCTTCTGTTTCTTGTATGAAGTATACTTTACTCGTTGATGTGAGTGTAGTTATGTCCGAAACAGCAGTCCATGTATCAGCATACCCTGAAGTATTTGTTATGGATGTTTGAATATTAACTGTTAGTCTAGAGGTATCTACATTTTTATCTGGAATGATAAATCTTTGTGTTGAAAGATTGCTGTCTACAACAAAAGAAGCATTTCTCCATGTTCCTTCAACTATACTAACGTTTCTGGCAATCTTTTGCGTACTGTTTAATACTTCAAACTCTTCTGCGTCTGGATTGGAAAATGTGTAAGAGACACCATCCTTTGCACCAATAAACTTTGTTCTTTTAGTAAGATAGGTGGTGCTTGAATCTGCGTTGTTGATTGTAACATCAATTAATGCCGACGATGTAGTAGATGAATTTGGAGTATATCCTAATGACTTTGCATGGGAAACGACTGAAGT
>CENI01008393.1_pt1 | contig 14150 bp, 15 predicted proteins | sample 530161 | NCBI WGS metagenome assembly CENI01 (sample SAMEA2591107, study PRJEB7988) | marine metagenome | isolation source: saline water (ENVO:00002010), including | reverse complement strand
TCCGATAGTTCGTAATTAGTAACGTCCAAAGCCCAGTTGCCCTCTAGTGTAGGCTGAGGTGCTGTAAGCCAGCGTGTACCATTACCTTGTGTCCAATGAGCAAACTTCAGCAATTTACCCTCTTGGTCAGCACGAGCAATAACCTCTTCTTCGGTTGTGTAAATTAAATATAACATATTAATCCTGCGGTAGACTGTAATGGTTTATAATGTTATTTCTAATATTTGCACCATCGGATCTAAGATCCGAGGTATAAATAATAACTTCTTGATAGTTTCCGTCAGTGCCTTCTGCGTCTGCTGTACCACCCTTTCTTGCACCAATTTGATTCATATCAGCTCCAACTGAAGATACAGTGCCAGTATGATTTGTTAGTTGAGTATTGTTTCTAAAGCACTCATCATCAGTATTAGCTGAAGTTCCAGCAACTACATTAAAATACAAATCAACGTCCCCAATAGTTTGATCGGAATTAGCATAAACCCTACGAGCTGGAATATTAAATCTGTAGCCATTAGCTCCACTGTGGTCAATAGATATTCGATTATTAGAATTGTTTTTGCCTAATATTCCTTTTTCATTACTTGCGTCATCTTGAGCTGGAACAACAAGACAAGTAGTTATAGCACTATCACTAGTAGTTAAATAATTGCTAGATGTTTCAAGAAAGTTACCATTAGCTGGAGTTCCTGAATCAGAAGTAAATTTAATTGCAGGAGTTGTAACCCCGCTTCTTGTTTCTGTGACTAGAACTCCTGAGTCTACAATCTTAGGTTGATTTGTAGAAGTAGCTTGTACTGCATTTTTACCATTACCTGATTGGTCATACCAAGTCTCAACGAATCCGTTTACTTCGTTGTCCTCAGCAGGTACTCCAGAGATGTTGTAGTGTTCAGCTATATTGGCTTCAAATGCACCTCGGTTGTCTGTTTGGTCAGTATTATAAATAATTACTTCTTCTATGTTTCCATCCCAGAATAAAGTATCATTAGCACCACCCAAGTTAATTCCAGCTACTGCATCTTGCCCACTTACAGAGGATACAGTTCCTTTAGATGTTCCATCAAGAAATGCTTCGGCTGTACTTGAACCAGCTATAGCTGTAAATAAGTGTTTGTTGGTATCAGCAGTAGAGTATTCAATAGCACTTGCACTTGATCCATAACCAAAATTTAATTTACCTCCTATTATAATAGGGGAGTACCAACGCTTATTATTATCGCTATCAGATAAAGCTATAGCTATGTCCGTAGAGCCAGTAGTATCTGATTTGGCTATAACAAAAGTAGAACAACTGTTTAGATCAGAAAATATACTTCCTTCTGGCATTTCTAATCCTTGCGTAGTGCCATTAAATGAAAGTCCTCCATTTGTAACTAATGATCCATTACTTATAACTAGAGGTTGTTCGGTAGCATCGGTCTGTACAGCGTGATTACCTGTTGCTGTACTTCCTTGGTCACTTACACTTTGATCGTACCAAGTACGAACGAATCCGTCATTGCCTGAACCAACAAAAGCTACAAGAGTACCATCAGTAACCTCATCAGCCGTAAAGGACTTAATAGTATCATCAGATGAGCGTCTTACCTGTACAACGTACTTACCATCTGCTCTAGCAACTGTATCATTAGTCGCTGCTACAGTAGCCTGACGATCTCCTAGGCTACGCAAGGAGTAAGCTGCCTTGGCTATAACAAAGTTACCATCCCGGTCGCCTGAACCTCCTGAGTTTAATTCTTTAACATCAAGGGGTTTTATTACTTGACGATTTACAAAGTCAACAAGTTCTCCAGAATTTATATCTGAAGCGGTAAAATCTTCTTCTGTGTTATCGCTTTCTCTGCGAACTCGTACAACCTTGGGATCACCGCCAGTTAGACTGCGGAGACTATATGCAGCAGCAGGATCAGGAGCAATCTGCGTAATGCTTTCTCCAACAGAATTGAGTCGCCTAGCACGACCCATAGATGCATTACCGCTTATGTGCATACTAGAATCTATGTAATGCTACTAAACTTCCTGCACCGCTTACAGTTACAGAACTAAAGTGACCATAAAGAATTGTACCAGCTCCAAAAGATGTTAATAAATCAGCTGAGTTATCAATATTAGAAACTGTTAAGGCTGATAGAGTTGAATCTTTTAAGAATTGAATTGCTCCAAAGTTACCAGTAGTAGCACCATCGGCAGCATTAATTATTACAGAACCACCAGATGAAAACTCTAGTGTATTATTTCGTGAACTTTTCATTTTTTTATTATAACATATGTGAGAATTACCTTGCTTGGCTATTAACGTAAGTTGATATTTTTCTTACTACTAAATTATTGTTTGACATAGTGTCAACTTTACCAAGTTCAATGTCCATGTAGTCATTAGCTATTTGCTCTTCTATAATAGCTTTTTCTGTCTGACCATCCATTCTTAAAAAGTCAGCGTACGAGGCATGAGCAATAAAATTAAAAAACTCGTAAGGGATAGTGCTTTCGTCATTAGCGATTTCGGTAAAATTATATTTATATGTAACAAATGGCTTAGTAACGTCACTATCTATATTAATAATATGAGCACCACTAGCAGTTACATAAAAACTATAATCTCTTACTGAATTTTCAACTAATGGTTGCTGTCGCTGTATTTTGATAAAGTCATGTATTGTATTTAACGAACCTTCAGAATAAGGCACAATATTAGTATCGGTAGTAAGCGCTCTAGCTTCACCTACAACAAGGTATCTAGACCAATATAAACTACTTTCGTATATTTCATAAAACCTTCTGTTGGCAAAGCTTTTTATGTATACAGCTTCTTCGTCAGTAAAAGAATTTACGCCTGCCAATGACTTAATTAAAATAAATAATTCAGCGTATGTCTTAGTGGTCATTAAATTTTATTTGGAGTAAGTTCTGGGAACTTTTTGTTGTAATATTTTATAAATTCTTTGGAATGAACTGTGTCATGTCCGTATTTTGATGTAAGTCTAAAAAACTCACGAGCAGGTATTGTAGCAACAGGTTTACCTAATGTTGGATGCCTCTTACCTGCTAAATCTTTTGCTTCTTTTTTAGCTTGATCTACACGCTTAGCTTCGGTTTCTTTTTCTAATTTAAAACCAGTCTTAATCTCACGCATAAAAGCACGATCAATCTCGCCATCTGAATAGCGCTTTATATTTGGAACAATTATATCCATAAAAAAAAGGCAGGGGGGCTTTCGCCCCCCGACCAGATTTTAATTTACACAAATGATCCTAGATCAATAATGCGTAATCCAATAACAATGTTACCAGCAGTTAAGCTAGCAGTTGTTCCGCCTACTTCAGCAAGAATAGTAGTTGCTGCTTGGTAGGGAATCGCTTGTGATTGGTTGCCAGTGAAACCATCTCCAGAATTAAATACTGGAGCAGTCATTCCATCGACATCAAGAGCATCAATGAACTCATCTGGATCACCTGCTGTTGTTCCAACATCAAGGACGATGTCAGTAGCACCAGCAAGTGCAGTTGATTCAAAAACGCCAGCCAACTCAACAGCACCACCTGCTGGGATAGATGCAATCGGAAGTTGACCTGCTGTGCCTAGCGTTTCTCCATTAAATGGATCAGTGCCTAGCTTGATTTTTGCGAGGTCATCAAATGATAGTGAGATGACGTGTGTGTATCCGGAAGTTCCGGCTTCGTTTACAGTTAATTGTGGCATAGTATTATCTCCTTTTTTTAGGTTACGTCTTCAATAAGACCATGAGCGCCCGGATGGTATACACCTAGAGTTAATGCACAATCAACGAATCCACGCTCACCGCCACCAAGATTTGGTAGACGAGAAGTTCCCATAGGAATGAGTTCGTGAACACCATAGTATTCTGGGTTAACTAAGTAGCCAGAACTATTTGCAGTGTTACCACCGAAGTTAGGCATACAATCAGGGTTTCCGTTTACAATAGAAACAACACCATGATCTGATTCATATAGATCAACGGATAGTTTAATTGTACCAGATCCACCTTCGTAGTTAACAGTACGAACACCAGCGTTTGTACCATCTTGTACATTAGCGCCAAAACGAGCAAAATCACTTACTACACGACGTAGACCAGTGTCAGCAACAAGCATAAGGCTGTTGGTGTTACCAGTTACTGTGAAGACAGATGTGATTAGGTCATTTAGTGTGCTTTCTGTGAATGGTGCAGCACCAGCTTCTGCAGCTGTGTAGATGCTAGCAGCAGGTGTACGATAAGCAGCAGGAACGTCTGTGTCTGCAACATTAGCGGATAACCAACGACCAAGACCACGAAGTGCATTGGCAACGCCTGCACCATTTTCTGTGGCTTTGTCTTGAGTACCGATAAGTGTTGCTTCAACGTCACGTTTTAGCTCACGAATTGCTTTAGCTTCAGCTTGTGCAATCTTAGCAGGACCTACGGAATCAACTGCATCTTGTAGATCCGATACCATGAAATCACGACGGAACTTTTGGATGCGGTTGCCAAGGCGAGCACGACTTGCAAACTGATCTGTGAATGCTGTAACATCAGCCCCTTCGGAGATGCCAGCAGTTGTTGGAGCTGACAAGCTGTCAACAGTCCACTCTACATTAGTAGCGGATGCTTTACTCTTGTTAGCTGATGAAAGGACCGGAGTTTCTTCAGGAGCGAGGATAGTCAAGACATCTGTCAAGTCCTCACGATTGGAAACAGCCGACCCAGTATTTGTAGTATCAAATGTGTTTGAAAACGACATAGTAATATCTTTCTATTTTTTGGGATTAACGACTTAATTGTTGGGTTCTTAATTTAATGAAGTCTTTTGTATTTCCAGAACTAGTGAACTGATTTTTAAGGTTATTAGCTTTTTTTTGAGCAACATTGCTTCTTGCAGGTTTAGCAGCCGAAGATGTATTGCTCTTCGGTGGATCAAGTGATACTTTACCCTTTTCTACTTTATCTGCTGGTAGAACTTTTCTTGCGTACAAGCTATTTGCTGCATGAGCTAATAGATATGGCAATTGAGCTTTTACTTCAGGATTTGCTGAACTTAGAGATGAGACAAGGCGCTTATCGTTAAGCATAGATTTATACTTTTGATTGACCTCACTGTCTTCTTCACCCATCCAAGACAACTCTTGTCTGGCTTTTGCTACGAAGCTACTCTTCATCCTTACACCATTTGCTTCAGCTCTTAAATTTTGAGCCTGCATAGGTAAGTATTTTGTTTTTGAGTTTCTAGCATTTTTTAGTGCAGCTCTAACGTCTTTTTTGGTTAACTCTTTGCCGTCAACTGTAGTGACAACATCATCTGCCATAAGTCCGTCTGAGTCGAAGATTACATCTTCAGCCCACTCAATAACTTCGTCTAGTTCTTTAGCTTTTGCTTGAAGCTTTTTAGGATCTTTTATATCTTTGTACGGATTTTTTTTAACCTCATCCTCTGAAAACTGGCGTTGTTGGCGTTGCGCCACTTGCTTTTTCAAGGCTTCCAACTGTTCTTCTGCTGCTTTCTTTTTAGCAGTAAGTTCGCCAAACCGAGCTACAGCACGACTACCTAGTTTTTTAGAGAGTTGGTCTAACTCCGATTGGGATAATTTATCCAGATCTACCTGAGAAGGAACATTGGCTTGCTCGTCTTTAGATTTTTCAGATTCCTCAGATTTTTTAGATTCCTCTTTAGTATCTTCTGACTCACTAACCTCTTTTTTTGGTTCTTCATTTTTATACCTAGAAGAAATAAATTCCTCTGGGGACAAATTTGATTTTACCTGTTCTGTATTTTCCGTTGTTGTTTCTTCGGATTCAACGATTTCCGCTTTAACTTCATCTTCCATATTTGTTTCCACTCCTTAACGCTGAGCGATAGCGATATTTATATATTAACATACGCATCAACCCCTATTAAGGTAGGCTAATGCGTGAAAGCTTTTCTTTGTAATCAGTTATTTCTAATAATTGATCATATGATAGTATTCTTCCAGTTATTTGCTGTAAGTTACTGTCTGATGCTTCGTACATATCTGCAATTTGTTCTTCTCGCAGATTGTCAATAAATCTCATAAACCTAATAAAACTATCATGCGCTGATAGTGTTTTAATATCTTCTTCAATACTTATGTTACTCATAATAGTAAGGAGTTTGCCCCATTGACTCCCCATGCTTATTTAAAGCTTCTAATAAAAATTTTATTCTAGGTCTTAGGTTTTTCTCTTGAGTTACTTCTTCGTAATCCTTGCTGTCCATATATTCTTCTACAGCATTAGTAAAACGACCTTCGTTAATTAATTTTCTGGTCTTAGGGCTTTTGCCAATTAATCCTCTAAATGTTTCTGAAACTAACTCTCTTTGCAAATCTTCAGGGTAATTATCAAACTCTGGGAAAAATTCTCTTGTTCTATTATAATGTATTTTTATATCCTTCGCTAAAACTTCTTTAGCTTCGTCTTCGCTCATTTCATACCCAGCTGGGTAATCATCACCATAATGACCATAACCAACAGTAACTTTTGTTTCATCTCTTAACTTTTTAGCTACTGGAACAAATCCTTCTCTTGCGATTAAATCGTCAAACAATTGATCGTATATTTCAATCAATGTTTCTTGTGCTTGATCATCATCTTCCTCTTCCTCTACTTCTTCTTCTACTTCTTCTTCTTCTTCTTCTTTAGGAGCGTTCTTTTTCTCCATATCATCAGCACGCATTCTAGCGTACTCAGAAGCAGTTTTGTTACTTATATCAGGCGCTGAAGAAAACAAAGCATCAAGTTCGTCTTTATCTAGACTAACTTTTTTACCTTTGTCTACCTCTTCTTGTATTCTGCGACCAACGTATTGGTTTATATCAAGATTATCACTCATTAATTCCTTGGGTTTTGACTCCACCCATTTGAGCTGGAGCAGTGCCAACCCTACCAATTTCAGCATTTTGAGTTTGCTGCATTTGGAATGTGTACTGTTGACCATACTTTTCTATGCGATTACGAAATCCTTCGTCTTGTTCTAGGCGTTGCCTTATGTCTGGCTGTTGTACATATTGTTGTATAATTTGTATTGCTACTTGAGCGCCATTTGGTCTAGCAGGCATTTCTATTCCAGCATATATCTTAGCTAAGTCATCTGTAATGTTTTTCATTACATCTTCAGTATTTTTCTCTGCTGGTAGAATCATACCATCAGCAAGAACTGGATCAATAGCAGATGCCGACAACTCAAGAAGTCTGTCTATATCAATACGACCATTTCTATCCATTTGAATAAGTTGTATAAATTGTCCAAGCTTTTTCTCTTGTGTTTCTGGGTCATTGTTTAGTACATCATAAGTAACCAATATGTCAAAATTTTCATCTGGATTTCCTTTGTTCATTACTTCAACATCTGGGCTACCTGTTACTCTAAAAAAGACTTCATCTGGTCCGAATCTTTGAAAGCATCGGTAAGCTTGCTTAAGAACTTCAGCAGAGTGATTTAAAAACTTGTCAACTAAGAATTGCTTGCGAATCTGACTAGCCATTTCATCATCAAGACCTACAAGACGATCTGCTTGAGCTTCTAGCGTAGCTTCTATCTCTACAGACCCACTAGGTGCAGGCGGTGTAGGTGCAAATTCAATGTCTCCCTTGCGACGATAAGGAATAAAGCGACCGGGTCCGTAATCTGTTGGGGCTTGTCCTTTTGGGTGCATCAAGGGAGGCAAAGTAGAAAAGCTGTTACGATCAACACGAGAATCTCGCTCAAGTTTTACTTGATTTTGTATCCCTCTAAGGATAGATGGTATAGTAGGAGTATCGTACAAACGCTTGTTGTCTTCTGATAACCTAGTAACAACTATTGGGTAATCTTCATAACCATTTAAAATTTCAAATTTTGCATAGTTCTGAGCATCTATACCAGAGTCAGAAGAAAAGTTGCGATGAAAAACAGTTTCATATATAGCCTCAGAGTTATCTTCTGGATCAATCAATCTTTGATAACCATGTATAATTTCAATTAACTCTTCAGCTGTTTGTGCAGAATCATATACTCCAACAGTAGATACTGGTGATGTGCTTGAGTCACGCTCAATGGTATCTCCTGATACGCCACGATAATGCTCAATAACGTACTCAACAAAACTTTCGTCCCATCCATCTGTAATAACTTTGTTTTGTAGCTCTTGAGGGGTATAGAATGTTCTCCAAAAGCAAAAAGGTGCTCGTTGCGGATCTGTTACATAAGAAGGAAAGAAAAAGTCTCCGTCTGGTGACAATGTTTTAATGTCTGGTGCATCTACTTGACGACGAACAACAGGAAACTCTGCAATGCCTTTTTTCTTTAAATCTGCAACAGCTGTTTTAGCTTTTTTGGTATTCATGCCCGGAAAGAACTGCTCGATCATTTGAATCATCTCAGTATCTCCATAGCCTTGCATAAGACTTTCTGCTAATTCTGGAGCAATGCTTGTTACTTGATCCATAGTTAGCTTTTGTAAGAAGCGTCTATCTTCTCTTTGCCAGCCAACGTATGTAATTAACACGCCTCTTTCTAGTAAATAGTTAGCACCTAGCTCCATTTCTCTTTGAAAGCGTGGTATGTAGCCAGATTTAACCATCCATTTTAAAAAATTAGAAGCAACTTTAGCTCTGGCTATATCATCTATTGCTACTGGAAATGCACGAATGTTTGCACGCATCAGTGAAGCCATAAATAAAGAAACTAGTCTAGTTATACGCTCATCGATAACATGACTCTCCATGTCAGAAGCACCCTCCCAAGGAAAAGCATCTGCTCCATGCTTACGCAAGTCTCGTGACTTACCAACCCAAAAGTTACGTCGATCGTCATAGCTGGTTCTACAAAGGTCAAAGAACCCACTTAACTCAGCTGTTGTTCGTTCGTAGGCTATCTGTAAAGAGCTAACGCTTGGCTCTTTCCCTACATATGTAAGTTCTTCAGAATAAGTTTCGTTTTCCATTATATATAAACAATTTTATCATACCTATCAAGGCTACAAAGATGTTGCTATAGAACTTAATTCTATAAAGGCTTTTATTACATTTAAAATTAAATCAATCACGATGATTTCGGTTTTATCATTTTGTAAACTGGATTATTTCTTTCATCTCCAGCTTCTACATATATATATTTCATTAATAAATTTTTTTGTAGATTCTTTTTAAGAATTCTAACAGGTACGTTTTTGCCAATCTCTTTGATGTTAACCATTACAAATAACGGATTAGGGCAAAGTCTAGTTACTCTACCCCTATATACGACTGGTATCTTTACCACATCATCAAATATTACTTGACCATCTTCATTTATCCAAAGGTTATTACCTCTGCCAGTAACCATTCCCTCATCTAAATATTTATAAATTATATCTTTGGCTTCTAACATGGAAATGCCAAAATCTTCTGCTATTTGTTTTAATCTTACTTTCATTAGTATCCTCCTACTCCTCTTTTAGTTACTCCTAGGTCTTGTTTTGTAAAATGGTCAGGACCTGCACCATCGTTCGCCATTCTAAAATAACGAATTAAATCAAAGAAATCTTTTAAAGCCTCATCTGCTTTACCACTTGAATTATAATTAATTAAACTATCTATTAAGTTACCGCACTCCTTACTAATATAACATCTAGGTCTATTAGCTGCGTCTATTTTAGCGTTTTCATTGTAATCAAACCATTCATCTAAGGCAACAATGCCTTCTTGTTCCATTTTACCGCTACTGGGTATAAAATCAAAACCATGATCAGAGAACGAATGAAATAGGTCTATATTGTTTTCATTTTCTCTAGCAAAGTAACGAGAATCTCCTATTCTTTCGTGTACCTCTATACCTAAATCGTCTTCTATTTCTTTAAACAATTCACAATATCCACGCACATCGTACCCTATTTTCTTTGCAGCAGGACCATATTTCCATTTCGGATCTCCGAATATAGCCCATTCTCCATATGCATCTCTGTCAGGGAACTCTTTTGCTATGTACACATCCCCCTCTTTGTTTACGCCTGCCCAGATTGATACAAAGTTTCTAGCTCCAGCAGGGTCAACTATTTGATAAACAGTAAAATTATGGCTGTTAGTAATGTCAGGGAACTTCATACCATAACTATTAGGTTCATTTGACAGTACATTAACTGTAGCGCTAAATTTAGGTAATAACGCAGTTATGCTTTTTACCGGGAAGCCATAAGCACGGACAAGAATTTGATCTTCTGGTCTACCTCTTAAATCTTTTTTGATACGCTCGTAACCGCCAAATGGGTTTTCATCGGAATGAAGGTATATTATGCCTGCGTCTCTATTTGGACTGTACTGTTTTACTGGCAGGCTACGATTGTTTAACAACTTAGCTTCTCTTGTTTCTAATGTTTCTGCACCCTTTGCATAATCTCCAATAAATGGCGTATAGCCATCAATGGGAGTAAATCCAATAAGCATAGAGCTATTTCTAGTAGCTAGACGGAATCGTAATGTATCTACTAGCGATGCGTCTCCTAAATACTCATCTAGCCAAGCTCCTATGTTAAACCCAGATGCATCTTGAAAACCAAACTCAAAACCTTCTAATATACTTTGATTGTTACTGAACTGCGTATATGTCTTAAAATCTACTCTAGTCTTAGTGTCAGGAAATATAAACGACTTAGCTGTAAATCCATTTTGCATACTAAAGTTTATATATCCTTCTATACCTTTAGTTTTCTTTTTAAACTCTTTAGGCATCATTTCCCATATTGCAGCTTGTTGTACTTTGATAGATGTATCTTCGTTTTGACTAAAGCAAACAATGTGTCCGTTGTTACTTTCTGTGACTGCCTGCATCACAATCTTAGCACAACCAGTAGTTTTGCCAGATCTATTACCGCCCAGAGACAGCACCTCATTGTAATTAGATAAGCCCCACTTTATTCTATTCCATCCCTCTAAGTCAAAGCCATGACGCAAAGGGTCATTATTAGAAGCTAAGATGGCTTCTTCGTGAGTTTTATGCCACTTAAGTAGCTCCTTTATACCTTCATCCGTTTCAGTAAGCTCTACTACTTCTTCATCGGTAGGGCATTTTAGAATTGGGTGCTTTGTGAACTCAATCATTGATTATATTGCCAACCCTAGCGTAACCAGCTATATCTACCCAGTTATCTCTCTTGTTAGCGTTCATCTGCCTAGTAATTTTAAGAGCTATCATAGCTAAAGCTACTTGATTAGGCGTTACCTCGTTCTCAAATATAATTGACCACATCTTGGCGACTCTATCAAACTCTATAGTACAGTCGCCATAGTCTTTGTTTCTAGCACCCTTTGTTAAAGATAGTGCTTCTTCTAGTATATCCTCTGTATTCATTTATTGGGATTAGGAACTGGTGCTTCTTGCTCCCAACCTCCGTCATCATCATCATCAAGCTCTACTGTGATTTCTAGCGACTCAGAGTCTTCTTCTATGCCTGCTCTTGCTCTTTCTAGCAGCATAAGTGCTACCATCCAATTATTGTAATCCCATATAAGGTTACCATCTGCATCTATTGCCACTAGAGCAAAATTGTCATAATGCTCTGCTATTTGATTTTTTATATACTTTAACGCTTCACTACTCATCTTCTATAATCTCCACTTGTTTAATTCTTGATAATGCCTGTTCCCTTAAAGCTTTGACATCCTCTATAGTAGCTACTTTTCTCTCCTCAGTTATAACAGTAGCGTCACCTCTGGACGTAGATGCCTCTCTATGTGCGTTAGTTAAGGCTATAGATAGGTCTTTTAGATCCCGGAAAGAAGCTTCTATGTCTCCATCCTCTAGTCTTTTGCGCAGGCTGGTAACTAAATCTTCCGTTAGGGAACTAAGATTGATATAATTCCTACCAGATAACTTACCTCCCAGCTCTCTAAACTTGCCTTTATGGTCTGCGTAATCAACTAATGTGTTTATTACAGTCTCTCTATCTACGCCATGTTTCTTAACAATGGCAGTTTGTGATACTCCTGTGCTATAAAGATATAGAATCTTAGCTACTTTGTCTGGATCGTACCTACTTAAACTCTTTATTTGTTGCGCTTCTTTCTGATATGCAACATCTTGTATAGCAGATTGTATTTCTGACACAAGTTTTTCTTTTTCTGGGTTGCTTTCTAAGCCATTTTCCACTATGGGAAAACCTATACCAATTAATATATTAGTCAAATTATAATATAACTTAAGTTCTGGTATGTTCCAATAAGGGAATATGGGTAAAAATAAGGGGTTAAAACGTCTATCGAGGATCAATTTTTTTTCAGATGGGTTAATATATAAATGCATTAATAAATAAAAAAAAACCGGGACCCCCTCCCCCCCTATATATAGCATGCTATAGCACGTTATTTGTGTCAAAATATCGCTGGCTAGCTGGTAGCATCTGGCATGCTATTTTTATATGCTGGATTTATGCTGGAGAGATTTAAGGAGGCTTAGAAAAATTACAGCACATGTAGCAGGCTTGCACTTATCGTACTAAAATAATCCTCTGGCTGATTCGATGGATTCTCCCTGCATCTCCATGCATCTCCCTGCATCTTAAGAGAGTGGATTAAGGTAGGATTAAGACCATATCTGCTCATTACCTGCCTAAAAGTAGGAGTTAACTCGCTCAGAAGAGCACAGAAGCATGCTAGCTCTCCCATCCTTCAGGGCATTGCATTCTGCAGCCATTAGGGTAAATACATAAAACACTAATTATCAACAACTTATGCAATCGTTCTCAAAAGGGGGTCTAGCTGCGCTACATGGTTTACGCTCCATTTAGACCTAAGATCATCTGGTTAGAGCATAAAAAAGACCTGCCAGAGCTACCCTAGCAGGTCTCAGTTAAGAGCAGAGCTGTATAAAGCTCTCTAATGCTCTTTAGAATGCCTTTAAGCTTAGCATCTAACCTTTCTATCCATTGCATAGCTTAACATCTTCCTAGCTAATTGTGCGCACGTTTCTGTTATGAATGATCTAGCAAAGTGCTCATTCATTTTCCTCCTTATCTTGGAAGTAGTAGCAACTCCAGAAGACGTACAGCAACCTACTAGATCCACTCCCTGCCTTCTCCAGAATTTAGGATCTACAGCAGTGTCACATATGCACGCATCTGTTACAATAAAAGCAACGTCTGACTGTACCAGATCACGCTTAGTAGTTTCCAGAGCTTGGCTAATACATTCGCACGAACCATCTGGTTCTAGCCTACAGATTGCTTCTGGAGATATGCTACTAATCTCAGTGCATTTATGTCTTCCTGCTCCATCTCCTTTGGTAAGGTACATCTTAAGGTTAATGTGATTAAGATCCCTAAGAATAGCGAAGCATGCTACAAGCTCAGAGAGACCATCGCTCCACCGATCGCACATGCTTCCAGACATATCTATAAGCATGTACACGTTGCGTTTCCCATTAGCAGGTACAGATTGTCTAAAGCAGTCAGCATAACCTGCTATAGCTCTTCTGATATATAAACTACCCTTCCTTCCGATTTCATCTGGTAGGAATGTAGCACGCCTTATAATAGGAAGCATATAAGTGGATAGCCTCTTAGCATTCGGTACACTGTCTGCAGGAATGCAGTGCTTTGGTAAGGTCTTAAAATCCTCCACAGTCTCTTCTGTAGATGCTTTGACCTTCTCTCCTACTTTAGAGGAGCTTCCTGCCTCTTCGGATGCCTCTTCTGATCCTGCTAAGCCTCCAGAGGGATCTCCTATCATGCCCTCTGGAGTATCTACACCGAATAAGTCTTTCCAGAGCATTAGAAGTCTTAACATGCCTTCGTTATCTCCATCTGCTAAGCGTATAATATTGTAGTAGAATTTAATGCATACTACCTGCTTCAATTGATTAAACTGCTTCCTAGTAGCTACACATTTTACCTGCTTCTCTTTAGGAAAAAAGCGCTGTAATTTAAGCGTCTTAGCTCTCTCTACTCTGCTACCTGCTTCGCACATCTTAAGATGTAATAAGCAATCTGCAGGAGTGCTAAATACAGATCTGGAGCTTATGTATTTAAACCAATAAAACAAACCCATATATTTATAATCCTGTACAAGCTTGTACTCTATTCTACAATCTTCGAAGAGATTAAACAGAGAGAAAGGAATGCCTTCTTTTTTAAGCTCATGGATGAAGCTCTTATCTCTGGTGGTGTACATAGCATGTCCTACC
>CENI01013867.1_pt1 | contig 14167 bp, 22 predicted proteins | sample 530161 | NCBI WGS metagenome assembly CENI01 (sample SAMEA2591107, study PRJEB7988) | marine metagenome | isolation source: saline water (ENVO:00002010), including | reverse complement strand
CTTGGATCTGAGGGTCTAAAATATAAATAAAGGTTACCGCGCTATTGCGAGCCTTACGTAATCTCATTATTTATAAATTTTAACGCTCACCTCGTAGCCCGTCGGCTGATAGGCCAGCCCGAAGCCTTAGCCTATCATTGTCAGTTTATTGCGTTTTGCATAGCTCTACCGATTAGTTTTTCAAATCACGCTTGTAGATTAATGGCTACCAAAGTTACCACTAACTATGCTTGGACAACATACTTTTGGAGTATGTATTTTTGGCAGAGGTGTAAGGAATTGAACCCTATCTTTATGGTTTGGAGCCACATGTGCTGCCGTAACACTTCACCTCTATTTTGTCCTGGTATCTAAGAAATTTTCGCAACTTAATCTACTCTATGTTCTTAGATTTCAAATAGTGTGCAAAAAGGCGTCTGAAACTACAAACATGGTTTATTGATCCTTAGATCACCATAGGTAGTCAGACTGCCTTTTTGCTGATTAGCCTACAGCTCTCCCTCTGTAGACTGGCTCTCAAGCAGTTCTATAAGCATCTTACAGTACTGTTTCGCTTTCCTGACATCTTCTGTGCCATTTTTGTACTTATATCTGGAAATATACTTAATAATGTTGCCTGCGTAGTAATCTTCGGCAATGTTAAGGCTTTCCATATATTCTGCAGGTTCTATACCTATATTATAATGTTTAGGCTTTTCTATTTTATCAAATAATCCTCGCTGCATTTCTACATTATCTGATTGCTGCATAGCTTGTTCTGCTTTCATTTTCATATACTCCATATGTCTCATAAGCGTTCCTGACCTTTACGTATTGTTGTTACGTGTTTCATATAAAAATAACTGTGTATTTTACCGAAGTATCTGGCTAACTCGAGATAGACTCTTGCTTTGGTTCCCATAGATTTACCTTTTTATGTTCGAAATCATAATCTTCATATCTGAGGATACGTGCTAATCTTGCTTGTCGAAGTGCATCATCATACGTTAAGCCTGCATTTTCAAACGCCTTTACTACTGCTTTAAACGAACAGTCTTTATTAAGTATGTTCATAGCAGCTTTCGGACCGATACCAGGGCAACCCTTATAACCGTCTGCTGTATCTCCAGTAAGCGTTTGGCACAACCAATTGTAATCTGCAGTTTTTTGATTAATTTCATGCATTTCACCTAATCTGTATATTCGACCAGGTATAGTTAGTAAGTCTTTATCATCAGATATAACAATTACTTTATTTAAGTTAACTTTTAACGTTGCTAAGTAACCAAGCACATCATCTGCTTCTAAATCGTCCCATGTTTCATTAGGAAATTTATTGCATATATACTCAACTAAAGATTTATATGCTAATGGCTTACGTGTTTTTTTACGATGATACTTATAAGTTGGATCTATAGTTTTTCTGAAATTAGTTTTAGAACTAAATACCCATGTAGCTTTATACTCACCGAATAGATTAGTTAGATCATTTAAATACTTATTAAATATATCTATACAATCTTCTAATCGTGAATGTAGCGTATGTAAATTTTCGTCCCATCTAATTTCTTGCTCAACACCTGAACAAATACTATATGCAATACCATCACCGTCAATTAACAGGTGGTTCATATATACTCTCCTCTAAAAGATCTTCTAAATATTGAAGACCTTCAGCTGTAATTTTAAAAATATTAGTCCATGTATTTCTGCCAATTTCTGTAGAAATAAGTCCACATCGTGTAAGCATTGCAACTGTATCTGCGTGTCTTCTTGCAAATTCACTTTTAGTTGTAAAACCTTTAAAATGAGCTTGACATAATACTGTAACTGCTTCGGCATCTTCTTTAGTGGGTTGCTGACCAATCAGTTCCGATGCCGAACTCTGCGTCAACTTTGCATCTGAATTTGAAATGCTCGCCAGCTTTTTCCGCTGCTCTTCTAAGTCTATTACCGACATCTTCTGCTATTTCCTTTCTGCAAGACACTTGAACTTCATCATGTATCCAACCTGAAAATACAAATTGATTACCCCAACCATGTTCATAAGTTTTGCTAATATCTTCAAAAGCAAATATTAACCATTGTTTAGCTATGAGTGCTCCTGCCGATTGTAATAAAGTATTTAATGCTGCATGCTGTGATCGTGGATATAATAGTCTTCCATCTAATCCAGTTAAGTGACCTTTAATGTCTAATGCAGTTTCAACTGCTGATCGTAAAGCATTAAATGCAGGTATTGACTTGAAAAACTTATCTTTCATAAGTCTACCTGCGTCTCTACCTTTACCAATAATTTCACCTAACTTTTGATCTCCACCACCATAAACAAGTGTATAAATAAACTTTTTAGCAGCATCACGATCAGGTAAACCTGCAGCCTCTTGATTTGCAGTATGAATATCTGAAGATAAAATTATATTAGCGTATTTGCCTTTATCCCATTTAGATAAGTAGTGCGCAAGGCATCTAAGCTCGATACCCGACAAGTCGCAGCCGACCATGGACCACCCATCTGGCACGGTAAAACATTTTCTAATTTCGCTACCGTAAGGCACCCGCAATGAGGGCACTTGTGCCAAGTTTGGACTGAAATGGGTTGCTCTTCCTGTGATGGCACCGTTTGTAATGTATCTGCCCCTAAGTTTGGAACAGCCATCGATAAGTCGTAAGTACCCATTGTTTCCCTCCGCAATCATGCCGATGCGTTTTTCAAGTAAAAAATATTCTGCTAGCTGTTGAGCTTCAGGATATTTTAATTTACTTAACGTCTCCTCATCAATTCGAGGCTGACCGGCTGGTGTCCAGTCTTTCGGCTTCCATTGGTATTTGTTAATAAATTGATTTGCAATCTGTTGTCTACTCGACGGATTAAACGGAATTGTGACAGAAGCTTTAGTTTTAAACGTTTTAATAGTTCCTTCAAAGTTCTCCTCCATATATTTTTTGATTGCATCACGCTTTGCAGCGAGCTGACCATACAGATCAGCTGCTGCAACGGTGTTAAAGTGAAAGCCTGTTGCTTCCATTTTTGCGCATACTTCTGCTATACCATGTTCGAGTACTTCAGCGCTGTTATTAACCCCGGCGCTACGGCAATGGCTGTAAAGACTATTAGTAACACTAACATCTTGCTCGCAGTAAGTAAGCATTTCTTCGTTGAATTTACTGAAATCATCTGCATAGTTTTCTTTGTAGTTCCCTAGTCTGTAACCCCAAGCTGCTAGACTATATCTTCCATATAACTTAGTAGGCATGTTGTCTGGTTTTTGTAAAAAGTCTTTGTCTTTAATATTAGGCCATATAAGGCGAGAAAGAGTTAATGTATCGGTTACTTTTTTTGGCTTAAATTTAAAGTAAATTTTTTGTATTGCCGGTACATCATAACCTATAACATTATGACCTATTATTTCGTCTGCATTTTCTAATGCTTTTATTGCGTCGTCTATTTGATCAGGACGATAGCTAACCATTTCACCGGTTTTAACGTCCTTAGTAACTATGCAATGTATTTTTGTTAATTTATCTAAAAAATTGTCAGCTTCAATATCAAAAACCAACTGCATCTATGCTCTCCAATCTACCAGTTTCCTCATTATACATGAGGCTTCCGGCCATACCTGTTGCACCTGTAAATCTATTTTTAACTACACGCACTACAGTTTCATTGCTTTGCGATTGTTGATCACGTTCTAAACCAATTACCATATCTGATAATTGACCTATTGAATGAGAACCTCGCAAAGAATTTAGTGATACCTGCGCACCATCTTCAAAACCTTTGTTTCCTTCAGGTCGTCGCAAGTGTGAAACTAACAACATACCTACACCTGTTTCTTCAACAAATGTACGCAGTTTAGTCATTATCATATCGATGGCTTTTCTCTCATCAGGTACATCAAGACCACTAACCATAATGGAAAGATGATCAATGATAATCCAATTACACTGTTCTCCGTGGGCCAAGTAACGTAACTTAGCAAGGACATGCTCGAGAGTAACGCTGCCAAAATGATCGTAAACAAAACAGTTCCCATTAGAGAACAAATTGTCAAAAGACTTACGTATTTGGTCCACTTCAACACCTGATCTATCAATGTGAAGTGGTTTATTAATATCAATACTGACCAAACCTGTAAGAGTTCTTTTAATACTTTCTTCCAAAAAGAGTAAACCAACTTTATCTCCTTGAGTTAGTAAGTGATGAGCAATTTCACGAACAAAAGCTGACTTACCAATACCACTACCTGCGGTAATAGTTACAAGTTCACCTTTTCTAAGACCTTTTGTTTTATCATTCATAAAATCGTAAGGATAAGGAACACTTGATACCTTATCTTCCGTTGCCACTAAGTGGAAAAGATCTTTTGCTGCTACTATACCATCAGGTCTATAAACAGGAGCGTCCCATGCCGCTTTTATTAACTCTTTAACTCTATTATTTTTAAGCATTTCGCTTGCATCTTTTAGAGGTAAATTAGCTACATGAGCTTTGCCTGGTTCGAGTAACTCAGCACATTGAGCAACTGCTTCTTGACCAGGTTTATCTTCATCAAACATAAAGACAACTGTCTCAAAGTTCATAATATATTCTAGTTCTCTTCTAATAGCATCTGGTGCTGACTTAGCTCCATTAGGTACAGAAACTACAGGCCATTTATTTCCTAATGCCTGAGATAAAGAAAGTGCATCTAGTTCACCTTCTACTACAAATAGTCTTTTACCTTTGCTTTGTAGGTTTTGTCCAAAGAGTGGTAACTTCGAACCTTCACCAACAACACTAAAATTTTTATTTTGGTCGCGTGTCTTAAGCGCAACAAGTTTTCCATTTTTAAAATAAGGAGCAAGATGTCTACCACTACCAACTTTATAGCCGAAATGCCTCGCTGTATCAGCTGAGATATTTCGGCTTTTGAGTTCTTGAATTTTACCTTGCGAGTATACCGCTTGCGCTGCTTGGTTATTCGCTGCCGTAGTTTTGGAGAACTCAGTTGGCGTGCTATTATGTTCTTGATCTTCTCCTCCATAATATGTGTTACATGAAAAGCAGTATGCATGGCCATCATCGTAAATGGCCTTTGCATCGCTACTTCCACATGCTTCACAACTCGAGTGCGTCTGGAATGAAGCCGAGGTTGTTTCCATGATCTGGTGCCTCCCAATTTTTAGGTTTAATTAAATCCCAACCACCACTGTGGTCACGACCCTCTTTAGTGCCGCGTATTTTAGACATGTTGGCTAAATGAACTTCTTGCCACGCCTCTTCTACGTCAACACCTGCAATTGCAAGAGTACCTAGTGCAAACACCGTAATATCAATTAAAGCATCAACCATTGCTTCAGCATCATTTTCAGAAAATGCAGAAAGTAGTTCATCAAATTCTTCTTCAACTTGATCAACTCTAAGTGCTAATTTTTCACGATTTAATGGCTCGTGATTAAAACCATATTTTGCTTGTAAAGCATAAACATCTGCAACTAATGTAGACATTAATTCTCCTTAAAATAACTTGAAATAAAATTATTCATATCGTTTTTATCAAAATCATATTTAAACCACTGACCATACCTACCCATTGAAACAAGCCTTTGGTATGCTTCTGAAATACCTTTAATTGTATCAAACATTTCAGTACGTTTTTCTTTATTAAGCTCATGATTTTTTTCAGCATTTTCATTGCTACAAAGAATAAGCATTGGCTTGTAATCTCGTATAATTTCATTCATAAAATTACTTGTATTATAAGATGGATAACTTCTGTAAGCATGACCATAAACTTCTTCACTTAATGCAAGCCGATCAATAATACATGGTATATTTGCTTGCTGTTCTAAACGAGCAGCAGTGTGAATTATATGTCTATGATAAATTTCTATATTCCAGTCTTTGTGATAACCACAATGAAAATATTGACCACCTATATAGTCTGCAATTGCATGACTTAAAGTAGTCTTGCCTGTACCGTCAGCACCCTCAATTATTACCAAGTGCTTTACCTGCGTTACTTAATTTATCTGCTAAATCATTTACAGTTAGTGAAGAATTTAAAACAGATTGTAATGTTAGAGGTACTTTTTTATTAAATGCTTTATTATTAATCCAAGTATCAATTTTATCATAATCAGGTTCATATATATGAGCTGAACCTGCTCTAACATGAAGATAACCTATATCAACCATAAGATTATAACTAGAGTACAGTAATAGCTGAAGAGCTTTAGCGACCATTGTAAATGTAAATACATCATAGGTCATTCCGTAAACTATGTCTTGTGATCTCATATTAACTACAGCATTAAGCAAACCATCTCTTATTAGAAACTGCATACCTGTAGTACATGGAATATCTTTACTTTCGCCTGGACGTTCTCGCCAAATATTTATATAGCAACGTCTTGAGTCATTATCTTGTTTAAGTTCATTTGCTGCCCATGATAATTGATCCATAATTTTAGGACCGTAAGCACCATTTAATGAAAAACCATCGTCACTATATTTAGCGTAGTTTTTCATAAATTTTTCTATGTATTCTAAATCATTTCTACCTTTTAAAATCCATGATGCTTCACCAAACATAAACCCATAATTAAGATTTCTTTCTAAATTACAGATTAATGGTTCTTTCATATTGACAGTATAATTATAATTAATTCTTTCTTTTATTTTAAGATTTCTAGGATTACTTTCGTAATGATAATCTTTTCCGCAATCCTCTAATGCTTGTTTCCAAACTATATCTGCGTTCAAATCTAACATTTAAACTCCTAAAAAAAACGGGGCCGAAGCCCCGCTATTTAATTTGCTATTTTATGAGGTTTGCCAAGATAATACTCAGCATAAATTGCATTATGCGCATCGCGCTTTTTATCGGTTTTTATATTCCAACCTGCTATTCTAAGATCTCTTATTCTTGCAGTTATATTTTGAACTCTATATTCATACAAGGCTATTAATCTTGTAAGCCTTTTACCACGTTTCATGTGGCTTAACATTTCAGTACTCTGAGACATTTACTCTCCTAACCATATTTCTGGTATTAGTTTATCAGCAAAAGGAAAACCATATTTTTGACACCAGTCAGCATATGTTGTTTTACTACCTTTATTGATTTTTGATGATGAACGTGAAAACACAAACCTAATATCTAAGTCCGGGTGTTGCTCTTTTACGAGTCGCATTTTTCTGCGATCTTCAGATGTAAAGCGCCCCTTACACTCGACTATTAAATCACCTATAATAAAATCAGGAATATATTTAGCATCAAGCTTGTATGGCAATCTAATTGTCTCATACTCATATTTTATACCTGTTTTATCTAGTTGTTCTGCTACTTGTGCTTCAAGTCCACTACGATAGTTATTAACAAACTTTATATTCTTAAAAGTCGTTGAACTCTTCCGTTGTGTCATTTGCACCTTCCGCAGCTTCATGAACATATCCATCTTCCTCTTCAAATGTAGAACCTCCAAATTCAACAAGGTCTATTATTTGAACAGCATTAAGGTATGCAGTAACTCCTATATTACCACCAGCAGAGTATGTTCCCATTACTCCACTTAATTTAATAGTTGAACCATTACCAACAGGTAAATCTGCTCTTATGACGTTACCTTTTGCATCAAATAATGTAGGTTTTTTGCTAGACTTAGCACGTATTTTTATGCCACCAGCTTCATCGTCATTCATATATGGCCATTTTGCTTTAGCTAGTGATTTCTCACCAAATTCTTCAATAAAAATTTGTTTGGCCATTGCAACAAATTCTTTAGCATCTTCTTTTTTAACAAGAAGATCGCTTTTATACTTACCTTCAGCGTCAAACCTAGTATCAGGTTTAGACAACCACGGCCACATAGCCGTACCTTTAGGACTTGTAAACTTAGCTTTCGCCATATTAGTCTTCTCCTATGACATAATAATTAGTTTGATCTGGATCATGAGACATACTTGCTGCCTCTTTAAAAATCCAATTAATGCTTACACCGTGTAGATCTAAATTAGCTAAGACATCTACAGGTATATCTTTATTTTCAAGAACCATAGCAATAGCTGTAGCTATCCAATGATCCTTTTCGTCATCTCTATGGACGCGATCGCCATAAAGTCTTTGCCACTCTTTTGTGGTGTCGTGCTTACGCAAATGCATAGTCACTCTCCAATACTTTAGTTATAATGAGATTGCCTTTTTCTGGTGTATCAATAATATTATTTCGACCACTAGGACTTAACTGCTCAAACGTTGAATCATGAAGATCTTGCATGACATCAAAATGCTCATACATAGCTACAAATTGTTCTCTAATTAAATAGAAAAACTTTTGAGTATCTGCCATATGAGTAGCAAAAGAGTCATGAATTAATAAGAAATCTTCAATACCATCTTCAAGTCCTGCTAGAACAGTAAACATAAGATGACTTGCATCTAAACTATGAATAAAATTTGGTGCAGCAGCATTGCGCTGTTTAATTTTATCTATAGTACCTTTAGGCTTAGTACGTATATTACACATAATACATTTATAAACATCACCATTAGGCGTAACTTTGCTATTAACACTAGCATTAGCTAAGTTTATTTCTTTATCATATAAAAATATGCGTACTCTATTTATATCCCATTGTTGATATGCATGAACAATAGGCAATCCGATTGGAGTAGTCCAAGTAAGTGGTTTAGCTTCATGTGCACATAATGATGCACAGCGTTGAATAAACTTCATGCCAACAGCAGCTTTATTAACTACTACGTTGACAGCTTTCCAAACTTTATCAGCTAAATAACTTGCTGCTTTATGACCTCCGTCTTCACCAAATGGGTGTTCACTTAAAATTCCATCAAGCACATCGTCTGCTAGTGGTTTCATAAGATCTTCCATTTGCTGCTGCTTAAATCCATACTTTTCAGATGAATAAGCAAAAGTCATAACATTGCGTTTAACTACAGATCTTGTAACACCATAGTTAAGCCACAGTTTAGCAATCTCAATATTTTCAGTATCAGATCTAATTTGATCTAGTACATTATCTGCTACTATTTGATAAACATCAGCAGGCTTTTCATGAGGTACTAAATTTACTGTTGAGCCACCTTCAGCATCTCTTAGTGCGGCACAATAATGTTGAACACCTGAATTAGTTCCATCAAGTGAACAAGGTAAATAAGACACATATTTATCACCTTCTTCCATGTATCCTGCAAACTCAATACAAGCTGCAAGAAAACTAAAAGGCTTATCAGCGTTTTGCCATATATGTCTAGTTAGTGTAGGTTTTTTGCCAATCAAATAAATTGATCTTTGATTTGCATTAACCCAATCAATGCGATCATTTAAACTTTTTTTACTTACTTTATTAAAGTCACCATTATTAGCTACACTAATTGCAAGCCAATACGCACCCTCTTTACCTAACGGTTTACCTTTAGCAAACTGAAACATAGCTCTTATGTGATCAGCACGCTGATGATTAAATGTAGGTATAGGATAAATGCGACCACGCTTATCTAAATTATGTGGCTGATAAAATTTATCGTGCTTAAGTAAGTCTTCAGCAGTTTGAAGATCACAAGTAAAGTTTACAATATCAGCATCAATTGCTCTATTTCTTAAAACAATAGACTCTTTTATTTTCTTTACTTTTTTACGTTGCTTAGTATCAAGCTCGTCCCAGTTATTTACTTTACTTGGAGTCTTGACTTTTTTCATGCGAGGAAACTTTTTAATTACATCTCCTCTATGCCATGCAGCTTTTACTTGCTCATAGACAACTTTATTAATTGCTAGTTCAGTATTTTGAATAGCATTAATTGAAGCATAAACTCTGTCCATTTTACCTGACTTAGTTCGCATATCAATGCGTTGCTTTTGCTCATGAGGAGCCATTCTTACTAGAGGTACCAAGCTAGCTAATTTAGCATCATGATAAGCACCAGTAGAAAAGTCTGTCCACTCTTTAGGTTTTTGTAACATAGGTTTAAAAATAGGAGACAACCATCTAACATCTTCAGTTAATTCAGATACTAGTTTTGAACCTAATTCAGTAAGACCTAATTGCTTAGGCTGTGTCTTACCATTTTTTCTAGGTAGTTCAAAAAGTTCAAATAGCTTTGAAGAATGAAGAACAGCATTTAAAATAGCTTGACCAACATTAAGTTGTTGTTCTGCATTCCATCTATTTAAACCATAGCCTTCTCTTTGAGCGACAGCAGAAATAGCTTTAAGTCTGTGTCTAGGGCTATTATGATTACGAACAGCCATATTAAATAGACGATCAAACAAAGGCTTATTAGTAGTTTCAAAGTCTTTAGACCATAATTCAATACAGACTGCTTTGCCTATATTTATGCAAATGTTGGTAACATCAGTTTGCTGACCTACACCGATAAATGCATAATTTAAACCAATATAAGATGTGGTTTTTACATCTAAGTTTTCCAGAGCTTTTAACCAAAATGGTTTTGCACCTCTGTTAGTTGCAACGGTAGCAATTTCTGTAAGTAACTCATGTGCGACCAGAGGAAGAACACCTTTAGTTATTTGAGTATCAATGGATCCTAAGATCCCATTTTTTCTAAGTTGTTCTTCTTGTTTGTCCCATCTTATTGCACCATCAGAAATCATAGTAAGCTCATTAAGAGAATACATATTTCCTCCAAAGTTTTAGCCTTATGCTTAAGTGAGGCTAATTAAATTCTGGTGATTTTATTTAAGTTGAAATAGTACTTTTGGTATATAGGGAGAGTATCCCTTTTGAACTCTTCTAACGATATATGGTATCCTTTAGAAGATTTAACCACATATTGTTGTATTATTAACGATGATAGACATCTTAATATTGTGGTTCTTGGTATAGCTAAAATATCTGAAATAGATAAAGCTGACACCGTAAAATCTTTTATTGCTATAACGTGTTTAGGATCATCAAGATAAGGCAATTTCATGTTTAAATCGTTAGCTTGCTTTAATATTTGAGACATATAAGCTTGACCTAATACACCCATAACATCTGTAGATGCATGGTGCTTATATAATTTTCTTAATGAAGTTCTAAATTCTGTGTTTGCCATCGAAATAAGGTACATATTTTCGAACAATATTCCGGACAATTTAAATTTCCACGAGTTAAAAAAAGGTTAATGATTAACTTAATACTTAGATTAATGAACATATCAAGTTTATTTATGTCCGTATCGGTTATTGTTCTTTAGATTTACCTAATTACACAGAAAAGGTGCACTCTATTCTCTCCTTTACCCTACTATTTTTGTGGTCGGTTAGAGCACCAGACTACGAATCTGGGGGTCAGGAGTTCGAATCTTCTCGAGCGCACCAAAACTGTGTCCTTTTGCAATCAGGAATTGACTGCATCAAGCAGATCCTGGTCATCAATATGAGCATATCTTAACGTAGTACTTATGTTAGAGTGACCTAACATTCTTTGTACCATAGCTATGTTACTTGTCTTTTTTAACAGACGAGTAGCAGTAGTATGACGCAAAGTATGTAGTACAAATTGCTCATCTTTTTCTAATCCAATATCTTCTCTTACTTTAGCCCATAGACGATGAACTTGCCACGGTTTGATTTCAAACGGTACATGTTCTTCTAATAATCTTTGTGCTTCAGGTGTTAAAGGAACGGATCTAGCTTTACCAGTTTTAGTCTTCCAAAGTCTGACCCATTTACCATCAAGATTATCTTTAGTTAATCCTAATACTTCACCTCGCCTCATGCCTGTATCAATTAAAATACGAACAACAGCTTTCATCTCTTCACGATGTTTTCTAGCAATAAGATATTTAGCAGTTTCTATAGCATTAAAAACAGCAGTTTCTTCTGCAGGTGCTAACCATCTTACTCTGTGAGGTGACTCAGTCTTTCTTGGAAAATATGGTAATTTATCAATCCAATTTCTTTTACGTGCATAGCCTAATAAAGTGCTTATAACACTTACATTGCGATTTATAGTTGTACCGGTTAATGGCTTGCCCTTATGACTTTTTAAAGTCTCAAGAACTTCGACATATTTGTCGAGCATATTTGTATCAATATCAACTATCATTGGATCGTCCATTATTTTAATTGCACGTTCTGTTTGTGAATGAAATGTAGAACAACCAACTTTATCGCGCCATAAAGGCTTGCCTGCTACGGACAGCAGTTCACTTAACTTCATCTTGTACTCCTATTTTAAAAAACACCGGTCCATAATTGGACCAGTGCATCAAGATACAAAAAATGCGTCTGAAAATTTTAACGCTTTCTGCTTAAGTGAGGCTAATTGATTAAAGTCTAATTTTTCCTTTTAAATCTTCAAAATCATTTCTTAAGCATTTATATTTTTTTGCTTTATAATCTGGGTTCCAAGATTTTAAATCTGCTGCCATTTCGTAAGCTCTTTCAATACATTTACTTTTAGTAAGATATGGACCTTCTATATCTTCTAAAATTATACATTGATCAGATGTTCCAATCATGCATAACAATATCATTGCTTTAAACATTATTTCTTTGTTTTCATTTTAGCTAAACCACGAACACCAAATGCTGCAGCAACAGCAGTTAACCAAGCACCTATGTACCATTCAGGAACCGATTCACTTAACGCTAAAAAACCTTCTTTTACAACTGGGGCATAGCCAGGAATAAAACAGAGAGCGATAGGTATAAATAAACATACACCGTAAAATTCATCTAACCACCCATTACCTGCATTTTTAGCCATTTGCTGTTCCCAATCAATTTCAGCAGTTGCCATTTTTTTGGCTATTTGACCTTTGGCTTTTTGTTCTTCAGCTTTTCGTTCCATGTAACTACCTGCTACATTTCCAACCAAACCTAAAGCTTGACCGAGTAAAGCAATCATTGCCATTCTCCTGTTTTAATCTGTCTTGAAATTTCCGTGGACCGTTGTCCAACCTGATTTGCCCACTTGGAGTCGAGTAGTTCTTCTGCGGCGGTGCCGAAATCTGAGGCTTTTAGCGCTTCCATTGCGTTTTCGAATTTGAGTGCTGTTCCTATTCCCACATTGAATACAAAATTTGTCAGTGCCGCATGCCTCGCAGAGTTCAGATTTGATGCCCATGGCATATAAGTTTTTATTTGTTTTTGAACTGTCTTCACATCGTTTTCCAGTAACAGATATGCTTCTTCTTTGGATATTCCAACATCTTCTAAATTTCTTCCAATTCCAATTGTTAATTTTTGCGATGTGCATCTGTATGGTTTTAGCTCCAATCCTTCGTGTCGTTCAATTTGTTCAAGTATTTTTTGCATTTACAATGCTCCCTTTAAATATAAAGCAAAATAATAAATAACTGCGATGCCAACTAATCCAATAGTTGTACCAACAATTATTATTAAATTTCTGTCTTTAATTCTTTGTTGCTCTCTTAAATATTTTTGATGTTGTGCTCTTGCTTCAGCAATGGTTGCCTGAAGTCTCTCCCATTGACCTGGAGCACCATAAAGTAAAAACATAGATCTAAGTTCATCTTTAAGTCTTTGCTGCTCTTCTTCTTTAAAATGTTGAGCAATAGCGTCGTCCATTACTCCACCAAATATGGCTTTCTTTTTTCTCTCCTTACCGTGACCTAATTCTGCTTCAGCTTTTGCATATTTAGTTATTGCATTAGTAGCAGAAGAAAGATCTCTACCCATTTGCACGCATTTCATAATTGCACCATGAGCAGCCGTAAGTGCACCAAATGCACTAATCGGATCTATCATTATTTACTCCTAATAGGCTTACAGTAAGATGTTATTTTTAGATTTTTATTATCAGGTTGAGGTACTAGTGGTTGTCTATTTAATTTTTCTGCAAAATATAAACAACGATTTATATCATAAAATTTTTCTGTTGAAATTACCTTGGTTCCTAGCATTGTAACCAGAACAAACCAAAACATTTAATTTCCTATTTTATAATAATGCTTATCATTAATGCTACAACAGTTACGGTACTTGCCATAAGCATTGCTTCTAATCGCCAAAGTCTTTTATCAAGAGCATGTAGTTTTTCTTCTACCATTTTATATCTTAACGCACACTCCTTCTCGTGGGCATCTAGCTCTAACTGTACTTGGAGTTCAGGCTTTAACTCCATCTTCATTACCAATTAACACCACTTGCTGTAATTGGGTTCTTCATTAGTGATATTTGGTTGGCTATATTTGACTCAATTTCTGCA
>CENI01038214.1_pt1 | contig 14217 bp, 22 predicted proteins | sample 530161 | NCBI WGS metagenome assembly CENI01 (sample SAMEA2591107, study PRJEB7988) | marine metagenome | isolation source: saline water (ENVO:00002010), including | reverse complement strand
GCTCGAAGTTCGAGGCCCTCTAGGTCAGCACCGACCATGACGTGACCAGGATGCGGAATGAAAAGTTGACGTGCCCACGGTGCAGAAACGACCTGTCCGAGATTCGGACCACGGTGTGCGTTACGCCCTGTCTGCGTAGCGAGGCTGCAGCTGTGATGGATGCAGTTGTCTTGTTCAATCGTGTTGAACCAAGAGTTAGCACCCTCAGACAGCTGTCCAAGCCACTTCTGCAGGGTGAGTAGACGAATGAACATCTCGCACTCTTCATGGAGTAGATCGTTTTTCTGCTGCAGTGCAAGGTCACGGATCTCAGCTAAGCAAGCTTCATCCACCTTTGGCTTACCGCTGTCAGTGAGCTTGGTGAAACGAGCACCACGGAACTGCTGTAACGCCCAGGCGATGTTCAGTCTGCTAGTCGGATTAAAGTCGATCAGCTTTGTAAAGGGAGCGCCAGCCACATAACCCTTTGCTTTGTTCTGTCGTTTAGGCGTAAACACTTTTCCAGGCACGTAAGGGAAGCGCTTGAGAATTGCAGCTTCAAGGTCTTGCATTTCTGCAGAGAGCTCATTACGAACACGTTCAGCTGCTGCTATGTCAAAGCGGAAGCCTGAAGCTTCTTGTTGAGACATAATCTCAGCCATACGCATTTCAAGTTCAACACAATCAAGCATCTAGTTTCTCCATAATTGATTAAATCTAAATTTGAGTTTTTCTCTTCACCAGGTTTATTAGTAGAAAGCTAATTTGTTAGGCATAGTCGTTCATTCTGCGAAGCATTAGTTCATATAATTTGACAGTAACTTCTGTATCTTGAATACAGTAGTCAAGCATTTCTGGTGTGTATACATCCCAGGCAGCTTCGTGTTTACCGAAGTCACCTTTAAAGCACTTAAGGCGGTAGCCCCATGCTTCTAGACTATGTCGTCCATAGAGTTTTTGTGGCATACCGTAAGGCCTACGCTCTTGATCTCGCTCCATGATGTGTGGATAAAATAATCTGCTAAGAACAAGCGTGTCGATAGCTTGTCCTTGGAAATTAAAATCATACGCTTCTTTGATTAAGGGGATGTCATAACCAAGAATGTTATGACCAATGAGTACATCTGCACGACATAGAGTATCAATGCCATCATCAATATCAAGACGTGGAGCGTCCCAGACAATTGGTTTATCAGCTTGACTTAGGTCTCGTGCGACAATACAGTGAATTTTAGATCCACGGCGAAGTAAGCCCGTTGATTCCAGATCAAAAAGTAGTGCTTTCTTGGTCATTGGTTTGTTCGTCATGTAGTGAAGATTCGATACGGCTTGGTTCTGTCGGGATATGAACGTAGAGGTCTTTGTTGTCAAATTGCTCTTCGCGGTCGTCGAATCTTGGTGCTTGATTGTTGGTACTGAAACGTTCGTCTTCATTATCAAATAGTGGTTCAATGGATATAAAAAGTTCTCGGGCTAATCGTGCCGCACGTCTAAATTCATCTTTGTAGTATGGTTCCCAATCGTGAGCTAGAACCATAATTTTACGAATGCCCATCAGGTACAACTGAAAGACAGATGCAGAGAAGGGATAGCGAGTCGAGTAAATGACAGCTCCAGTAATTGGAGTGCCTCGTTTGCAAGCAGTGGCAATAGCATACGTTATGCAATCAAGTTCAACTTTGCAGTCGGCAAGGATACTGCGGCCATCACCACATATTTCACGATCACGAATAATCACGCAACCACCTGGTGCGATTGGATGTGTACTAGCAGTAGCTACTTGCTTGGCTAAATTCATGAAGTATTTATCTTTGTTTTTGATAAATGTTGGATCTGACTTAGGTGCAGGCATATCTCACATATAGAGTCGGTTGTTTCTATATTAGATAGGCAGGCTAATAAATGAGACATATGGATTACGATGAGTTCAAGAAAGAATATAAAACATATATGGAAAATGATATGTGGAATTTCAACCAAGAGGAAGATTCTATTGAGCCTGAAGGTGTTTCGAGACTTACTGATTTTTTAGAGCGTCGTAACAAAGTAGTTTCATTATCTAAAAACTATACAAGTCCAAACGATATGGTCAACAGTCCTGCACACTACACTCGTGGTAGTCAAGAGGTTATTGACATTATCGAGCAAGCTATCAGTGACGCACCCAGTAATACAGAAGGGTATTTACAGGGGCAAGCACTGAAGTATTTACTTCGTGTTTGGCTGAAGGATAATCCGAAACAAGATTGTGAAAAAGCTATGTGGTATATGAATCGATTAATTGATAAGCTCGACTAAGACAGTGCCGGCGTTAGCCGGCTAACATCGTTGAAAGTATAGATTACCATCAGCATGTGAGAGAGATTCGAACTCTTGAATATGGGGGCTAATTTTTTCTAATACAGTTTTAGTGTCTATAGAGGCGTGTCGAAAGGTACATGCATAACCCTCGGCAAAAGGGTGATGCTCGTGTATTGGTATGTACCACATTAAAGGTATTAAACAATCCCATAGTTCTAGGCCTTGCGATGCCCAGCAATTAAGCTCTTCCAATCGAGCCGCTGTTTTGATGATATGGGCTTCGTGAGCTTCAGTTTCAGGTAGAAACAGTTCTTGGTAGGGAGATACAAGAGCATGTCTCCACATAATTGTCCCATCCCGATGTATTAGCCGGGAGTGATGCACTTGATTTCCAGAAGGTAAAGTGTAAAAAGAAGAAGCTACGAGATGCTTAACCATCAGACATTACCTTTGCGTTCTTCGTAATATTCAAGATCTCTTTGCCAGGAATCACCAGTAAACTCATTTAATACTACTCTGCCGATATCACGGAAAGTATTATAAAAAAGTGAAACTTTATCGACCGAAGTTATCATGACATCAATGGGAGGTCCGTAAATGATCAAGTTCCAGGTAGACGGACAAACTGGCTCAAATCCCTTAGCTGTTGCTCTAAGTTGTTTTACCCGCTTGAATGGTATGCAGAATGGATAATCAAGCAGAGCGGGAGCTGCTCGTATAATTTCCGAAGCACTAGTAAAGAATACAAAACTATTAATATAATGATTACGATATTCATTAATGGTTTTGTTTAGCCAAATTCGATTTGTACGTACTGCACCTTTAGGTGAGACGAAGACATTTCCATGCCAATGTTCTTGCAAAGGATTTGCTTCAACAGAGGGCACAGATGTTGCATCAACAAGTACCTGCTGAACTGGATCAGACGTGGGGTCAAAATCAATTGATCCCATAACTGTACGAGCTCGCTCAATGATTTCAGGTGTTGGATATAGCGGCAGTTTTAATCCAGATGCTTTTAGCTTATCCGCTAAATTCTGCTGTGACCGCTCGGAGGCTTTCTTGGCCCCCTCCTGCTTCGATACTAAATGTTCTTGTTCCAGCATTACTGATCAGTGTAATTAATACGTTTTTAGACCAGTCATTCTCGTCAATTTGCTCAAGCAGCGAACGTAAGAACTCCACAATTTCTGTATCCTCTTCGCGTTCAGCAGAGACTAAATCAGATTCAACATCATGCCCAGACATATATGTTGTGGAGTCGTTGACTAAATTGATAACTAAGGAACCTGCGCCATTGGCTTCAACTCCATTCATTGCAACGTTAATTAAGTCTGTAAGTATAAGCTCAGCAGTAGCGGCCAAAAATTTTTGTTCGTTATCTTTCTCTTCTCCGAATTTATCAGATTGAAGAAGTTGCTGAAGTAGATCTGTACGTCTAGACATAATTGAATGACTCTTTAATAAGGATAAGTAATTTAATGTTCTTCTGTGGGGTTACTATCGTTTTCCTCTATATCTGTTGGAGCACGAAATAGTCCAGGATCAGAAGGCTCTGTTTGAGAAATATGAGTACCGGATAACATATCGTTCATGACAGCTTCAAACCGGTCTGCAAATGCAGTAGATGGATCTAGAAGAAGAGCTGCTCTAGCTTCAATTTCTTCTGTATTGTCATTCTTCTGCTCTTCTTTTAATGCCTCTTCAATCACATACTCAGCAACCTGCTGGCGTAATGTGTGAAGCTGACATGCAAGTTCAAATGAATCAATATAACTGTCTTGATCTACAAATACACCAACATGCTGCGGAATTAGATGGAACGGATTACAGCAATATTTTTCGCCACATGTTGTTTTGACACCAGTGAAACCTAAGTCACCCCACGTTAACCACATTGCAACTCGCTGAGGATGATGCTGAGTGGAAGTAGAGATTCCAGGCCTACGCCATGAAAACTGAGGTTGCTTTGTTCTAGGATTAACAACCCCATTCCACAACCAGCATTCATCAGGCTGACCTATATCAACTTGAGACCAGAACTTTAATGCCTTACTTCTATATTTTTTAAGCAGTCGGTCAATATCAAAGGAAAGCATTCCTTCTCTTGCTGAGGCAACACAACGAACACAAGCTTGATGGCTGTCGTAACGCATTGAGTGTGAACTAAATCGTCCTAGCGAATGTCCACTGTAGATGCATAATTCACCCTCTTCGGCAGTATTGGACATTTGCATATGACGTCTGCCATATGCATGTCCTCCTACCCGTTTGTTAGGTTTTGCTTCAGCCATATTAACTTTTTACATGTGGATTAACATAGGATCCACCCAATGCTGGATACTGATCTTCATTAGGTAATGCGCTTAACTGATGATTGATCATGTATTCATAACGAGTGCTATTTTCATACTTTATACGAACAAGCTTCGATTTGGGAGTGTAATACTCAGGATTGCCTACAACTAATGCAGTCATGTCATTAGGCGACACGAGCACTCGTAAGCCGATTTTAATATCAGTTGATTCCATTTTAAAAAAAAATATATTGTTTAGAAGTCGTTGAGAATATGATCTTCTGTTAGTGGATCATCAGATGGACGAATCCATAGACGAATAGACTTAACTTTATTAGTCACAGGATCTTTACGTGAAGTATTTAATCGTCGCCAGCCAAGTGTCTGTAGGACATCAGCTACACGTCGAGCTTCCCGCCTCCCTTGTTGCCTAGGGTCAAGGTCAAGAGCTTTGGTAAGAACCTCAGCAGCAGTAACCTCTTCTCTAATTGTGACATAGTGACTAATTTTTTCCATCCAAGGATCTGGATCACCAAACTCTTGAATGTACTCAGCTATTTGTGCAATTTCCCCACTATTGAATTCATATGAATTGCCATTTCGATAGGCTTGAACAGCTGAAGCCCAAAGGGAATCACGTTCATCGCTAATCTGCTTCCAAGGAATAAGGAAGCCACTGCCAATTTCAAGAGGTACAAAGCGACGATTCCCTGTACTGTCAACCAGAAACTGATTACGATTAGTCGTGCCAATCATAACAAAGCGACGAAGAAGTCGCTCTGGAAGACTAGCATAAGGACGCCTTACTTCATCACAACGTGTTGTAATTAGATTCTTAAAGTTCTCAATATTACGAGACTGAAAGAAGTGATCAATCTCAGGAAGCTCTAGCAACCAAGCAACGTGCAATCTATATTGCTCTTTCATTAAGGTCTCCAATGGTGTAGAGACTTCAGCAAAGAGCTTCTCAGGAACAAGGCTACGGCTAAACATTGACTTACCGACGCCTTGTGCACCGACTAAGATCGGAAGCCAGGACATAGAGCAGCCAGGGTTATAAGCACGAGCTACTGCACCAATCATCATCCGCTGCATAGCTAGGGTTGCTAGTTGATGCTTATTACCAAGAAATACTTCTCCTATGGAATCCCAGTCTTTATGTGGAATTGCATGTGCAGAACAGGAATCTAAGTAGCTCTTGATAGGGCAGTACTTGTTTTTACCTGCTGCATATTGAATAGCTGACTTGATACGTTGCTCAGGAATAAAGACGCCATACTCACAAGCTAGCTTGGTAGTCATTAAGTCAAGGTCACTACCCTCTAACTCAATAGTTCGACCTTGAGCGTTGTTATATTCAATAGCCCCAGTAAGTTGATTTTTTCGTAAGTTACTGAGAATTTCTTTGACTTTGTTTACATCAGCTTCACGTTCTTTTGCAGCATCACTACTAGAACGCTTAGGTCTTCCTTTAGTTCTTTTGGCTAGAGAAGAATCGGGAATAGGTTCGAATACAGGATCCAATTTCATCTCCATGTTATTTATTACTTCATCAAAATTTGGCAGAGCATCAAACTCTATATAACCTACCGCTGAACCGACTGCACCAAAGCGTAGCTCTGGAGGTAATTGTGATGACCAATTACTACTTTGTCGTTTAGCTAGTGAGTACAATTTAGCAGGGCCACTATGGTTACCGAGACCACGCCATTTAAATGGTTGTATATTTTCTGGTTTTTCTCCATGGTGCCCACGTAATACCCAGTCAACCCAATCATCAAAGAGTGGTTGGCCTATGGCCGCACAGGCTGCCATAACTGGCACAAAACGTGTTTCATATTCGCCGTCTTCTGATGGCACTAAAAAGTTTTTAAGTAGCCACTGACATCTTTTGACATCTGTATCAGTTACATCGGACGCTACAAAATCTGTAGGGTCGTCATAGTCAATATCAGTCAGTAAGAACTCAGGGACAAGAGCACCTTCATTAGTGAGCCAGTCAGCATTGGTGTTGCCATACCAAAGACGCTCTGACTTTTGACCACAGTTATCTTTAATAGTTTCAATACCGAGGTCAGCAAACAAACGGTTAACGACAAGCCAGTAAGCACCACGATGCTGTGACGTAGAAGTCAGTTGCAACCCCAGGGGGAATAAAGCACGGAACCTGTGCTCTGCTTCCGTATGACTAGCAGTGGTGTAGGTAGCAACACACCAATTACGTGCAGTATCTGTTTTCCAGAATGCATCAAGAGTAGTGTCACCATCAATATCTACAACAACTAAGTTGCTGCCTGATGCATTATCTACACGTCTGTGACGTTCAACAAAATGAGTGGCACACCAGCCGTAGCCGGCTTCCACCCATCCTCGTAGCCAAGTAAGGCTTTCTTCAATGTTTAGCCAGCCATGAGCTGGTTGCTTTTCTTTGTTTCGGCAGTCTTTATGTACTGCTATCCGCAGCTTCATTATTATCTTCCTCAGGGTAAAGTTCGTGAAACATTTTTGCTCTTTTTAAAAAGCGTGATTCATAAAGATCAAGCTGATCTCCATCAATGAAGATTGCTTGAGTAGTTTCTTCAGTAGCAACAAGGATGAGTGCTACATCACAGAGATAACCAACACGTTCGTTAAGAGCGTATCGGTATGCAGCCATTTGTTGCGCACACTTTTGAAACTTACGCCATCCTCCATATCCAATTCGATCTCCCCTGTCAGGTGAGAAAGCAGAGTAAGGAGCGTTACTTGTTTTGAAGTCAGCGATGATTTTGACACCACCGATTTCTCCAATTAAATCTGGACAACCAGCATATAAATGTTCTGTACTCCAAACATATGCAACCTCTTTATCATCACTACGTAAATGATTCCAGTCAGGACGAAGCGGACGTTCCGACCAATGAATTGTATCAAACCAATCGAGATAAGTTGAGAGTCCGTTCCAAAAACTTTGATATTCTTCAGGAACTCCAGGATCAAGGCCACGAAGATAGTTTTCGCAACCAAGATGAATGGCAGTTCCACGAATACCAGCAGCTTCTAAGGCTCCTGGGTTTTTATCTTGCCACTGACGTAAGCCTGCCTTTGATTTTTCACTCTCAGTACCGGAAAGGACCGTCGTAACTGACGGCATATATAGGCCGGAGCATAAGTATTTACGGTGTCCTGCGCTTGTTTGTATACGATAAGGCTTATCATGTGTTGTGGAAGATGTCATTAATAATCTGCGTCTTGTTCTACGCTTTGTGTGAAGGTGTCGCTGTACGTTGGGCCTTGGCGAGGCGCCGCCCCTGCCGCATTAGCTTGGGCTGACGGTTGAAACATTTGATATAGAGTTCCAACGGCTTGGCCGACTGCATCAACAACATTTGAATTAGCGTCAATTTGTTGCATAAGTTGTGCAACTTCATTGCGCATATCGGCAATTTCTCCACGCAAATCAATGATGTGATCCATCAAAGAAGGTGGTCGTGTAGCAAGTAAGTCTGGATTGGTAAGTCCGACTTGTGGTTGTGGAACAATAGGTGGAGCAGGTACAGGTGCAGCCGGAGCATTACCTGTGATTTGCTGCCCTGCCATAATTTGTGCAAGACGCTCCTGCATTTCAGGAGGTAAATTTTGAAGTGCGTTAGTCATAATTAAAACTCAGTGTTATCTTGTTCTGGTACAGCATTAGTTACAGTCGGTGCGACTACAGCGCCTCGCTTATCCTGTCCGCCAGCAGGGAGACCTTTTTCGTTAGTTGCACGGCCCTCAAAAGGATCCTTTCCTTCAAAGAAATTGGGGAGCCAAATACTATCTCGTGAGGTCTTCCACTCTTCAGCAATTTTCGCCGGTACTTTACGTACTTTCGGAAGAATACTATATGTAGTTTCCAGCCCAGCTCCCTTACGGCTAATTTTAATCGAAAAATTTGCCAAGCCTTCTTCTGTCCAAGTGTAGTCTTCAATTTCTTGAAGGACTTCTGTAAGTTGATCACGGATTGATTTCTGCTCAATAAATAAAACTTCTAATCGTGCACGTGTTGCTGAGGTTGCAACCCATGCAAGGAAGCGGCGGGGTTTGACATAACTTCCGTCGATTTTGGGGCGATCTGGTTTGGACCAGTCGGTTTCACGGGCAATATCAGTAGGAGAACCAGGGTGGCTCCTAGTAACGACGTAACCATTAAAGCGGAGGTCACCGGTCTTAGGATCTTGGATTTCTGATGCATACTGCCAGCCTGTAATAGCGTGACCTGTTTCATAACATCCAAGAAGTCTAAATTCCTCTGATTCTCCATCTTTTAGTGAACTAGGTTTCCAGTATGGTTGTGGTTCTTGTGTTGTAATTTTGTTGTCCGCCAGTAATTCTGGTGGAAGGACTTGTAGGTTCATATGAAGTGACTATCAACTATTCAAATATACTTAGTACAATAAGTAAATGTGAGTTAATTAGTCATGCGATTTGCTAAAGAATACGTAGATCCAGAGTTGCTTGAAGCTCTTCTACCAGATCTAGGTAGACCAGGCACGAATTACGACCAATATGAAATCTTAACTCCACCAGCGGAAGGTGGCTATTCAACATTCAAATTAACTCCAGAGTTGGAAGATTTTTTTGCTAGTCAACGTGGTTTTAGACACCATGGGTGGATGGGCGGACCAACACCAGACCAATACTAATTTTTCAAATCACCTTTCTTTGAAGCGTTTCCAGAGCGTTAATCGCTTCAGCTACACTCATTAAAAAAGCCGGTGCTAACCGGCAGTATTATTAGTAATCTGGCGTCGGATCAAGTTCTGTATATCCTACTGCTGAACCACTTGATTGTGGATTATTAGACTGACGTTGCTGATCAGCTCTGGTACTAAAGTCAGTTGCAACAATAGCTCGATATGGACTATCTGAATCATCTTTACGATATTCGCGAAGATAACCTTGGACGCAAATAGCACGACCTTTTCGGCACCTTTCAGTTAGCTTTTTCTTACGTGATTCGTGAGTCTCTAAGTAAAGCCAGGTAGTGACACTAGAGTTATCTAGTGAAGTACCGATTTTGACAGCAATTTGACTATTCTTGCGTTCTTTAATTTCATCGCTACCAAAGAATGCATTTCCAAGAACGACTTGATTGCAATACATATCTTGTGGGATATTGGTTTCTATCGTAGTGATAATCAGATCCAATGGCTTAGATGTATCGTCACTAAAGTGAATGTTGCCAGTCACTAAAGCTCTGGTGCCTGCTTTCCAGTTTTGGAAAGTTGTAAGTTTGGCACCGGCTTTGTCGTAACAGAGTAGACGTAGTTTGACCTCTGAGCCACTGTTACCAGCGGGCACAATAGCGTCAGCACCCCGATAGTCCAACCCATAAGCGTTGATTGGATCGTTAATGGGAGATTTGAATTCAACGGTTGCTGCTATAAAGTTCATTTAGACAGATATAGATATTATCAGTCTCAATCATATACATTAACCCCACATTGCGCGAGATATATTTGGAAGTTCAGTGTCAAGAATTTCACCAACTGACCTTGCAATCTTCATATGCTCTTTTTGGGTACCATTTTCTCCGCGTAAAGCTACGTAATGAAGCCAACTTCGGATTGTTCCTGACATATAAAGCCTGGTCACAGTATTTAGTGGCAGAACAGCACGTGCACATTCTTTAGCTACATCTGAATGCAACAGAGATTCATACAAATTGACTGACTCTCGAAAGTGATCGTCGATTCTATTCTTATAATATTCTAAAGTTTCTTTAGGTAGGTCATCAATAGAGTTCTGCCTATTGCTTGTGTCTTGTCTGCGTAATTCAGGAAGAACAGTTGCAAAAGTGTCTGTAGGAATCGCGTACCGTTGAGAAAACTCTTGAAAAGAAAAACTACGATGACGCAAAATCTGTGAAGAAATAGCGCGAGTCGTATGAATTTCAATGCACATTGATGCCATTTCGAATGGGCTCCAATGCTTATGTTTGATTAGATACTTAAGTAGTTTCTTTGAATCAGGATTGTTTTCATTAGAAGGATTGGAAACTCTAGCAATTTTTCCAATAAGTTGTTCAGCATCTGGAGTTACCCAGATGAGTTTAGCGCTGTGCATAACTTGTCAAAAATTTTTTAAGATTTAGGAGTCTTCATGTGTTGGGATTGTAGATTCCAATTTATCCTCTACTCTATCCAATTCAAGTATTTGGTTGACGTGATATTTTCGCCAATCATCGATAGCGAGTTTAAACCCTAATACAAGATTATTGCCAAAATCAGGCGAATCGTGCTGAATGTCTGCAATAAAATCAGCAAACATCTCTGCGTAGTATTTAGTTGTTCCATATTCACTTGTCATTCTTCTTTCCCTCCAGTTTGAATTCTTCCATACATATTTGGTCTGATGTTGCCGTAGCCAGATTTGACAGTCTTTACTTTACCTTTGAGAGGCTGTACTTTATCGTAGTAAGCATCAAAGATATCAACCTTATTGTAGGCACGTACAGCGTCATATAAGATTTTACCTTCAATTTGATACATAACAATGTGTGTATCTGAAGGCAAACCTTTGTGGTCAAAAGTCTCTGGGTCTATTTCTTGATCAAGTATTTGTATTCTGTTCAGTTCTTGTTTAGTAAATTCAAGCATTTATGCGTATTGAGGTAAGTTTTGGTTGGCAGTTTCAAAAAAAGCTGGCATTCTGCTAGCTCTTGTTTCCGCTAGACCTTCGGCTTTTCCACGGGTGTACAAGCTATCTGAACATCCCAGCCAGAAGTTCGACGAGAGATGCTTGTTATCTGCTTCCCCTTTAAGGGATTGAAGCACCCAAGCAACCGTAGCTCTTCTAAGGTTATTGAGCTCTTTGTCAGACGTAAGACCGAGCTCTTGGCAGACGAGGGTGTTGGCTGCGACGTGGGTAGTTTCGTCTCTGCTGATATCGGCGCTTGTAGTACGTAATCCTGTATCTCCGAGGAATCGGAAGATGGGGAGGAGAACGAAGAAAACACTACGCTCCAACACAACTGCCTTGAGGACTGGATGTCGGTCGAGTTCGAGCCACGCTTTAGTAATGCGCGAAGCTTCCTTCTCAATCCGATCGGGGATTCGATGCGCTTTAGCAGCGAAATTGAGGGCAATATCATGGTTATCTTCATCTTTAACGTTAGAAAGCAGCAGTTCTTTACATCCTTCAATATTAGGTAAGTCGCCTTTCATTGCCTCTGCAATAAAGTTACCAACAGGAATCTCTAAACTTCGCAATGCAAGTGCTCGTTGTACTGCTTCTTCACCACCAATTAGTAGTTTACCAGCAGATACTTGAACAGGTGTCCAAGTTCTTTTACGCTGATGAAGGTGAATATAAGGTGTTGCTGCTTTTGTCATTGGTATATACGGTGTAGTTTATTCAGCACAACCGACACAAAGTGTTGGGTCAGTGAATTGATCTAGGTTAGGTACAGCATCAGTCTCATCATCAATATCATTGAAGTCAAATAAATCACCAAACTGATTATCGAGTGCAACCATGGCATCGTCTTTAGCTTGTGTATTTTGATTTACTTGTAATGAGTAATACATACTTGTTTGCGGTGAAGTTAACCACTCATCAATAAATTGATCAGTATAGGAAACTACATCGCTCCAAGTGTTGTAGCTGTAACCGTGACATAGATTAGTACGCATCAGCATTTCCATAATGCCGTTAACAACTTGTGTGTAAACAGGCCAACCAACTTGATCAGCTGTTTCAACGTTGCCGTAGTCATAATGTTCTACGCCAAATGTAGAGCTGTCCCTATCAACTTTGCGCCCAATCGGTGGTGCGATTTCGGGTGCAGTTGTATAGCCTGCTCGGTCTTTGTAGCGATATGAGCAAGAGGCCGTTGGTGCAATTGCAAATGCTCGATCCATGTTGGCGGATTTAGCAATGTCAGCTGCAGCATTGATACCTGCTTGAAGTGCTTTTACAATCTTAATAGCTTCAGGAGTCACTAAATAATCACCATCAGCATAGAGGTGATAGTTAAGCGCATCAGCAAATTGAGCATATGTAACCCCTTCCAATGAAAGGAGATTAGCAAGACCAAGCATTCCTAAACCTACTTGTCTATCATCTTCTTGAGAAAGATACTCGCCAGTTTTCTCAACACCGGTTTTTGCATGAAGCTCGATGAGCTGTGTCATTCCCGTAGAGAATGCACCAACAATATCTTCTGGACGACAACCGCCTAGTGATATGTGTTGTAACAAGCAAGTGCCCCTTGATTTGAGAAAAACTTCAAGGCAAACGTTGGCATAAATACGTTCGCCTTTATTATCTTTTCGAATCTTCGCTAACCAAATATCGCCACGTGAGATGCCCTTAAGAATTGCATTACGTACTTCTTCATTTGCATTGTTCCACATCTTTTCATTAAGATTAATGCAACGTTTAGCCCATGGAATTTCGTGACGTGGTGTCTCAATGAACTCAAGGATATCTTTGTGTTCAAGGTCTAGATGCAGGACAACCGCACCATTTTTGTAGACACCGCCTCTGCGGAGCTGCTCATTAAGACAGCTATATATTTTGCCAAAAGAGACTGGACCAGAAGCTACCAGACCTTTACCGTTGTCTTCTCCTGCAGCACGAAGCTTACTTAAATGAACAGCTACTCCTGCCCCAAATCTCAATCCGTGGCTGACATAGCGCCAGCTAGCCTCAATGCCATTACGGCCTTCCATACTATCTTCAACTACAAAAACGGTACATGAAACGGGCAAGCGGCTAGTAGGGTCATCAATCCAATTTTGAACGCGACCAGTGCGGGCTATTAAATTATTTTCCATAGGTATCGTAGTCAGTTGATGTTGTTTGTGGAACGCAGTCTTGGAGATTCGGAGGCATATAATTAGGACCTTTCAATACCTTACCGTCAGCCCTATAGATGGGTTTTCCTTGTTCATCTAGTTTACTCATATTAGAATCGTAAACGCGCTGCATTGCTTCATCTAGGTCAAGATTAAACGCAGCAGCAAACTGATAGCAAACAAAAACAACGTCAGATAGTTCTTTGAGAAGATTTATTCGTTTTGCATTGTTTTCGGGGTCTGCATATACTTCATCAGATGCATCTAAAAATTCCTTTGACTCTTCACAGATAAGGCCAACTTGCATGTCCCATAATTGCTTTTTGACGAAACCATAACGGGACAGATTGTCAAGTGATTCTTGATTAAATGTTTCGCGGAATATTTGTGCTTGTTCTTGTAATGTCATTTTATTTTTCTCTTAAGATAATGCGTCCTCTTGTTAAGTCAAAAGGGCTAAGTTCGACAGTGACACGGTCACCAACTAATAGTTGAATCTTCCGTGTAATAAGTTTACCTGAAGCACGACACAAGCATTTGTGTCCTTCAGGCTCCTCTAATTCAACGTTAAAAAAACCGTTGCCACTCTCTTTAAAAATCAGCCCCTTCGCTGATATTACGTTTGTTTTTTTGGACATAAGGCAAGTAATAAAAAATATATGTGATTAATCCAGTTGCTTCGTTTTCAGTTATGAATTTCCAGTCAATAGGACATTCAGAAAGCCATTTGTTAAATTGTTTGCGTTCTGTTTCGTTCATTCAGCTCATAAATTATCATCTATTTTGAGGCCATAGTATGTATAAGAATGTACTACTGC
>CENI01045147.1_pt1 | contig 14291 bp, 4 predicted proteins | sample 530161 | NCBI WGS metagenome assembly CENI01 (sample SAMEA2591107, study PRJEB7988) | marine metagenome | isolation source: saline water (ENVO:00002010), including | reverse complement strand
GTGGGGTAACTGACGCAATAAATTGTTCTTCTAATACATTTTTTGTAGAAACAACTGGAAGATGGTCAGGAAAAGTAATAGTTCAAAGAAGTTTAGATAATGGTGCTACTTTTGAAAACTTTTTTGTTTTAGGTGATACGTCAACTGTTGTATCAACAACTGATATTCAAAACTTTACATTTAGTTCAACAGAACCTGAAGATGTAAATACTTTTATTAGAGTTAGATATATTGATGGTACTCTTAATTCTGACGGTTGTCATATAACTTTAAAAGTTAACAAAACAGAAATAGATAACATTGTTACTGTAAATTCTAGGACTTCGGCTAATGAGACAGAATGTTTTACAGATGCAAAATTTCCTGATTCTGTTACACAATATAAAGACTGGACTCAATATAATTCTTCTGCTACTAATTTTATTAAAGGTGATAAATTTTTTGTTTTAAATCAAGTTAATGCAACTGCAAATACTTTTACTCTTTCTACTACATCAGCAGATTATCAAAAATCCATTGCAACTGGAGGATCAGATGATGAATCCGATATTGCTAATATAGTCAGATTTGATTATTCAAGACAAGAAAACTTACTTTATGGAATAAGCAAAAGTGGAAAAATTCATAGATTTCTTTTTGATCCAAATGCTAGTTATGAATTTACATATCACGGCCTATTTGCAAATATATTAACTGACCCCAATCCAGATTTAACATTTGGAGGAGTGCCTAAGTATAGTGCTGAATCAAATCCTAGTCAAAGTGGAGGAGGAAATTCTGTTATAGCTCAATCTGGTTATGAATTTGCTAATGCTAATAAAATATTAGGAATGGTTAGTTATAGACCAAATATTAGTGGTCAAAGCGATCTTGAAAATTTAATAATTCTTTATGCTAAAAATGATACTGAAGCATATCCAATTTTAAATAGTGACACATCTAATGAAGGAGGAAAGTGGACTTTAGAACAAAATGCTTTTGGAGGTAGAATAGGGTGGGTAGCTTATCAAGTTCAATCAGGAGGAAATATAGGTACACCTTTGGGAACTGGTGAATTTGGAGCAGATTTAAATGATTTTGTAGCTACAACTTCTTTTGGTGGATCAGCAGGAATTCATTGTTGTATAGGAAAAGGAAGAACTACTTTAACTAGTCTTGATAACGGTATTAATTATCACGATAGAGAATTATTTTTAGGATTAACTGTTACTGCTTGTGTTCAAAATGAATTTGAATATACAGTAGTTGAACCTATTCCTTCTTTTACTGGATTTTAATTATGACTGTACAATCACAAAAAAAATTATATGGAAGCACTATTTTTGGCTATGAGGGAACGAGTTCTCAAACAGCTTTTGAAGGTAGTTCGGATACTATTTGGCAAACAGAAGGCTTTCATACTCCATTTTTAACAAATGCAAATGTAGTTTATCAAAACGGAACTCCTTTAGGAATTACTCATATTGAAGGATTAGACGGAACTATGTATTTGTTAAATAGTTCTCGAAGAAAACTTTTAATTTATAGTGCGGCAGGTTATTCTAGTAGTGATGGACATTATGATGCTACAAGAGGTTCATCAAATGATATGCCTGCTAATCCAGTAACAAATACACCAGACTTAATTCAAGAAATAGATTTAACAGATTTATCATTAGTTAACACTACATGGATTAGTTTATTTTTAATAGATGGTACTATTTATTTAGTAAGATCAGATTTAAAATTTTATCAATTAACCTATCAACAAAAAACTGGTTTTTATCAGGTTGCTAAAGATTATACAGGTCAAACGTCAGATGTATTTCAGCTTCAGTTAAATGAAGGTGCTTTTATAGAAACATCACCTTCAAGTTATAAATGGGCTTTTGAGGCATTTAATGATGAAAATGGATATCCAAATTCTATTTCAATATATGAAAATAGATTGGTTTTAGGTGGAAATAAAAAAAATCCTAATGTTGTCTTTTTAAGTAAAACAAATGAATTTGATGATTTTCAATTAGGTTCTTTAGATACAGACGCATTAAAGTTAGAGATTAATTCATCTGAAGCAGAAGATATACAATGGTTTTGTCCTCAAAGAGAACTAGTTATTGGAACATCTAATAATGAATGGACATTAAGTTCTGGCAATTCTGAAACAAGTCTTACTCCTACCCAATTAAGTTTTAAACGAAGATCAAAATATGGTTCTAATGATGTACAAGCGGTTTTAAGTAATTCAGCTATATTATTTTTACAAAGACAAGGAACTAAATTAAGAGAATGGTTTTTGCAAGGAAATGAAAACGATTATTTAGGAAATGAATTATCTTTAATTGCTAATCATATAACTCAATATGGTTTTATTCAAATGGCATTACAAACTGAACCTTATAATATAGTATGGCTTGTTAGTAATAATGGAGATTTAATTGGTTTAACATATGAACGTGAAACTGAAGTGTTTGCTTGGCATCGTCATACATTTAATGAAACTGTAAACTATCTTTCTTTAGATGGTGCAAACGATTATGTAGATGCACCTCATGTTAATTTTCAAAATAATGCAACTATTGATTTTACTTTAAATTTTAAACTAAGACAAAGTAGTACTGAAAGAGAATGGTTGGTAAATCAAGCAGGTTCTTTTGAAATTGATATTAGAGCAAATGCGACAAATGAATTTTATTTAATTCTTGGCAGAGACACTAACGGAACTTCTATAACATATAATAAAATACTACAATTTAATAATGATTTTACTGATAATCAATGGCATACATTACATATAACCGTTGACCCAACAAGTACTACTAACAATATAACAGCTACTATAGATGGAGTTTCTACAACGTCTACATCGAATTTAAGTTTTGATTTTTCAGGAACTACATTTCAACACGCTAATCAAGCTAATTATAATTTTTTAATAGGAAATGCTAGAAGTTATCAAAGTCCTTATAATGGCGATGAGTCTCTGTTTCCAGATGGAAACCCTACTGACACATTAGATTTAGATTTAAATAGTTTAGTTTTAAAAGTAGGTAGCTCTACTAAATTTAATTACTTATTTAATACTGGAAGTGGAACTACGGTAACTGATACCGCAGGAAGCAACAACGCTAGTATTATTAATAACACTAGTCCTAATTGGGTTTCAGAAGTAATTATTAATAAAGTAGAATCTGTTGCCGTTTTACCCAATAAAACTAGTGAAGATTCTGTTTATTTGTCTATAAAAAATTCTAATAATACTAATCGCAATATTGTAAAATTTAATAATTATGAATGGGGTACAAATTATACTACAGAATATTCTGGTTTAGATTTGTATAAAAAATACACAAATCATTCTAGTCAGACTGTAAGTGGTTTAGAACATTTAGAAGGCAAATCTGTTACAGCTAAAGTTAATGGAGTTGTAGAAACAAAAATAGTTAGTAGCGGTGCTATTACATTAGCATCTACTCCGTCTAATGCTACTGTTTATGTAGGATTGCCGTACACATCTACACTTGCACCCTTGTATGTAGATGCAGAAGGAAGTATGGGTTCTAAAAAATCTATACCTCATGCTACTATACGATTTAAAGACACACTAGAAGCTAAGGTTGGGCAAAAAGAAACAGGTACAGATAATGTTAAATTTGCTAGTTCTAGCTCATTAAATACAGAAGATGCAGAAGTTTGGCTTGCTAATCATAATGAGTTTTTGCAAACTGTTTATATAGTATCAGATACGCCACAGCCTTGTACTGTACTAGCAATGGTAGTAGATGTGGAGGGAGTGTAATGTTGCAAATAGTTACAGGAGCAATGAGTTTGGCATCTGGTATAATGGGTAGCAGTAGTGCTAAAAAAGAGGCTAAACGCAAAGCTAGAGCTATCCGTCAAATGGCTGACTATAATGCTAAAGTTAAAGAAATGGAGGCACGGTCTGTTCGTAAGACAATGGGTGCTGAAACTACTCGTGCTTATAAGTCTAAACGCCGACAAATGGCCTCACAACGTGCCGCATATTCTAAAACAGGAGCCGTAAGCTCTGGAACTCCTATGGCCGTAATGTTAGAACAAGCTACTGAAATGGAAATAGACATTCAAAACCAACGCCGTAATCGTTTGTTGCAAGAACAAAACCTTAAACAACAAGCTAAAACAGGTCGCTACGAAGGAGAAATGCAAGCACAAACAGCTATTGCGGAAGGCAAAGCGGCGGCTCGTGCATCATTGCTTGGAGGAATAGCAGGGGCGGTAGGTGGATTTGGTGGAGCATTAGGCAATATTAAAGGAGCAACTGAAACAGGAACTTTAGGTGCAGGAATCCAAAAACTTGGTTTTAAATCGCTTTTACAGTAGGAAATTGTTATGCCAAAAATACCTTTATATCAACAACAATCTAGTATAGGAACAGCCAAAGGTGTATCTATAAACCCATCTGTAGCCGTTAACTTAGCAGGAGCTGAATCAGCCGCAGATCAAGTTCTTACTAAAGGTATGTTTAATATAATGGAAGAAACTATTGGTGCAGGCCAAGAGTATTTAGAAACTAAAAAAGAACAAGATATAAAATCTGGCAAACATAAATTTGCTTTATGGAAAACAAGAGAACTTCCTGAGCAAATGGATGAACTAAAAACAAGAGGTGCTTCTGAAGGAATGGACGCTAGTGGTATATATGGGTTAAAAATAAATCCATATCTTGATAATGCGTTTGAAAATTGGGCTAAAGAAAATAATGTTAATATTACTCAAGATTTGCGTGATGAATGGGAGTTAGATAAAGAAGGTTTAAAGCGTAAAGAAATTATTTCTGTAAACAAAATACAACAAGAACAATTTAAAGCCGATACTATGGAGCTTGCACAAGAGTTGTTTAAGTCTGATCAAATTGAAGAAGGCCGTGCATTAATTAAATCTATTGGTTTAGATCCAGAAGAAGAACGCACAGCTATGTCTGTTGGGTTTCATGATTATTACGCATATAAAATGCAAACAGCTAATAGTATGGAAGAAATACAAGAGGTAGTAACGGCTTTTGAAAACGATGATAACTTAAGTTTTTCTAGCCGTAATAGTTTAAGACTACGAGTTGCTTCTTCTGAAAAATCATTTTTATCAACTAAAGCATCACCTGCACAAAAAACAGCAGATAAGTTATTAAAAGATAACGAACTGACAGAAGATTGGATTGAGAAATCTTCGATGACGGAAAGTAATAAAGATTATTATAGAGGAGCGTTAAAAACTAAAGAAGCTCCTATGAAACAAGATACATTTTTCAATCCTAATGCAGACAAAGTTATAGCTCCTAACGGAAATCAATTAGGTCTTGGATTAAAATCTACTACATATTTATCAGACGAGTTAGCAAAAAGAGTTGATGACTTAATGAAGGCTGATACAAAAGACTTTACTGCTGATTTAAAAATTGTTTTTGATTTAGCTAATAGCACAAGTGAATCTACAGGAGAAGCATTCTTTACACCTGCACTTAAGGCTAAAATATTGGCACCATTAATGAATCTTATGGCAGATGAAGAAAGAAATGGTATATTTTTAAAAGATGCAAAACCAAATACTTATAATGACATTGAAATAAAAACACTTAGATTAATGAGAGAGCAGTTTTCTAAAATACAAGGGCTTTCTGCTACACGACAAATAGAAGGTTTTGCTGATGTTTTTACACAAGTAAATGAATTTTTAGATAACATTCGTGATAATGCACTAATAAGTGTTATTAAAGACCCTAAAACTGGCAAAGAAAAATTTTATTCTTATGAAGATGATATTATGGATGCTGTAGATAAAGCAATGTCTATATATGGAATAAAAGTAGCTCAACAGGTTAGAAACGATTATTACAAACGTGAACAAGAGCAAAGAGAACAAACGCAAAGAATTTTAATGGCTCCAGTATTTGAAGCTACTAGTGGACAAATGTATCAAGAAGATGACGAATTAATTGAAGGATTTGGAGAAGTTCCTGATTTACTAAAATCCAAACCACCTAAATCTGTATCAACAAAAATTACAAAAGTACCTAAACCTAAAACGCAACAAGAAAAAGATGCTGAAGCAGTTAGAATTGCTAAACAAGAAAGAAAACGCAAGGCTGAAGAATCTCGTAACCGTAGCGGTAGATTTGGAATACAATAATGGATAGACAAACTTTTTTAGAAACTCTAAATAATCGTGGAGTACCTAAAGATCAATGGAAGGGTCAAATGGCTTCTTACCGTAGATTTAGCGGTGCATTTGATGATGATAAACAACAGATGCTTGTTGAGCCTCCTGTAGCTTTTAAGCCTAATGCTATTCTTAACTACGACCCTCGCAAAAATTTACCAAAAGAAGAGTTAAAATTATATAACGATTTTACTACAGAAGAAGACGAATATAAATTTATAGCTGATCAGTTTCTTAGTTCTAAATATCAAAAAGATATTAGTGGTGTAATGACTGATATAATAATTCGGCAAGAAATGGGTTTAGAAAAAGACGAAGATGTTAACTATGGTGCATTTGTTACTAAAGCTAAAATGTCTTATACGCCTGAATCTGATGAATGGATGGTTAGTCCTGAAGAACGATTTATTATGCGTAACCCTGATCAAGAGCCTGCATTTAAAGCTAGAAGGTTAACTACACAACAAAAAGAAAATCAATTTATTAATCGTCAAATACAAAAAAAATGGGCATCAGCAAGTAGTTTTGCGGCTGATTATTTTGGTACTAGCCCTATTCGAAAACTAATGGGTGTCGAACAAATTAAAAAAGATATTCGCAATGATTTAGTAGGTAGACGCAAGCTAAATGGAGAAATGATTCGTGGTTCTGGGACAACGGCACAATCCGCACAATGGGGTTATACTAGTGTTAATTTTAATCAACAGTATAATGCATTAGTTAATGCAAATCGTTTAGAAGAAGCTGATAAATTAAAAGCTGAATATGATGAACTTAGTGATATGGTAGGTCCAGCATTTGATTATCGTGAAAAAAGTTGGTATGAGCGAGGATTAAAAGAAGGCGTAGGAACGGCTGTTCCAATGTTAGAACATTTATTAATAGCGGGTTTAACTAAAGATAAAAAGAAATTAGGTAGGGTTTTAAATGTTGGTTATTGGGCAAATTTTGCGGGGGGAGAAATAAAACAAGAAGTTATTGGTAATCGAAAACTTACCGAAATAAACCCAAATGAACTTAGTGAAATAAATAAAATTAGTAATATAGCATCTATTCCGTATGCTTTAACAGAATTTGCTTTTGCCGCTATTCCAGTATCTGCATTGGGTGGTAGCATTGTTAGGAAGTTGTCTCGTGATGTCGCTATGAAAACATTTAAAAAATACGGTAAAAAAGCCGTATTGGCTCGTGTAGGTTACACAACAATAGCAAATTATTATGGTGAGCGTTTAGAAGAAGGCGTACAAGAATGGATCAAAACTACTACTGTAGAATTAGCACAAAAAGCTGACCCAGAAAAAGAAGCAGTTATTGAAACATTTAAAGAATTTTTAAAATCAGATTTTAAAGAAGCATTTGCTAGAGGTAAAGAAGCATTTGATGAATCTAAATATGCAGTTTTGTTTATGGGAGCAGGTGGCACTGTAGTAGATTTAGTTCAGTCAAATCGTGAATACCAGTCAATACAGCGAGAACGAGAGTATCTTACGCAGAAAAAAAGATTTACAGACGAAAAGGCTCTTGAACTTGCTATAGAAAAACACGGCATTCTTGGCAAAGATAAACAAAAAGCGGCTATGGTTCAGGTTAAATCTATGCAACTTGTAGATCAGGGTGTAGAAGAATCTGAAGCTAAAAGAATTGCTGAAGCACTTGCAAATGCTAGAAATAAAAAAGAAACAAATGCGGCCTTATTCGACTTTAATAAAGTAATACTTCAATCATATGTAAACAGAACACGAGATCAGATTAACCCTGACTTGCCTAATGAACTGTTAGTAGATTTTAATGTAGAAGCTCTTGCTAAAATGCTAACTGATTCTGAGCTTGAAACTGAATCTGCATCATTAGCTGAAGAACTACAAACAGAAGTGCAAACTCAAATTGATAACAGTCTTAAAAATTTGCGTATAAAGCTAGCAACAGAAACATTAGCAAACGCAAATATGGATAGAACAAAAGCTAGAGATTATGCGACACAATTAGAAGAAGAAACAGATTTTGAAAAAAATATGGAAATACGCCGTAAAATAGCAATGGATTTATCTGATCTTGCGGCTGAGTATCAAATCCCTAATATGCCATATTCTAAATTAGGTCTTTTAACAGAAGAAGATTTTAAACAACTTCGTGAAACAATGACTGATGCGGAGTTACAAGAGTTAATTGATGTACCTTTGTACCAGTTGCCTAAAGATATGGAAGAGCTTGTAGATGTGTTTACTCGTGCTGTAAATGGCGATAAAGAAGCACAAGCAGAATACAACCAAATAATGCAAGATGCTCGTGATATTGATTATGACAAGTTTCTTAAAGCGTTTAATTTAGTAGACGCAAGGTTTAAACCTACACAAACAGTAGAAGAGCGATCAGAAGCAGATTCTCAACCGTTTTCGTTATCAGATGAACAGCGAGAACAAATTCTTGCAGGTGAACTTGCTGTAAACGAAGTAGAAGAAATAGCTAATATTCGTGGCATCTCTATAGAAGAAGCTCGTATTTTACTTATTGATTTAATGGAAACATATGGACAAAATTTTGATCTTGATGCAGAAACTGAAACTGAACAAGAAAAAATAGTTCGTGTAGAAGGTATAAATAATATATCAGTTAATGTAACAAAAGCATTAGCTCAAGTAGCTCCTAATGTAAAAATTATTACACATGAAAATACAGAGCAATTTGAAAAGGCTACAAGACAAAAAAGTGCAGACGGCTTGTTTATTGGTGAAGTAGACGGCGAAAAAGTTATTCATATTAACTCTGAAATAGCACGGTCAGAAACAGTAGCACATGAAGCGTTTCATGCTTTAGTTAACTCTTTAGATATATCTAACATCGAAGAGCGATTATTTGAAATATCAGAGCGTGTAAAACCATATTTAGAAAAAGAAGCATTAGAAGAACTTAATATACATTTAGAAAACTACAAAAATGAAAGTTATAAAGGCGAAGAGTCATTAGCAAAAATGGTTGAGATATTATCTCGCAACTATCAGGCCTTACCGCAAACTGAAAAGAACATAATTATTAAGTTTCTTGAGCGTTTAATTGAGATGCTTGGGCTATCTGATTATTCAGATGCAATCTTTAATTTAGGATTTAAAACACGCAAAGGTATACCTAAAAGAGATAAACAGGTAATTAACTTTTTAAATAATCTGTCTGTAGCTTTATCTGAAGGTATAGAAATACAAGATCGTGACCTAGATGTGTTGCGGCCAGATATAGAAACATTAAGCAAAAAAGATTTAATAGCTCGTGCAAAAGAACTTGGTGTACCATCATACGGAACTAAAGCACAAATCTTAGAAAGAGTGCGTGGTAAATTTGGTAAGCGTGTGTTGCGTGCTTCAAAAGGTATAGTTCGTAAAAGTATTTTTAGAAAAGAAGACTTTAAACGACTAGAACCGAATCCAAATGTAAAGATAACTACAAATGTTAATCCTGAAACTTTAGACGGAAAAGTTGTTAGTACAATAATGGCTGACAGATTAGCAGGCGGTGCTTATGGAGAAGAAAAGTTTTTTGGTGGTATTTATTATCCGACAATAACTGGTTATGCTTGGGCGGCTTCAACAGAAGAAGCGGCTCAAAAAATAGTAGATCAATTAAAATTACAAGAAGACGAAAATGGTAATACTGCTGATGGGTTTTATTATCTAACTCCTATTATTATGGGAGAAGATGCACACCTATCAAACAATAGTGTATTAAGAGCAGTTGTTAGTCATTTTGAAACAGCTATAGAACAAGGTGAATTAACTTTAGAAAAGTTTCAAAAAGAGGCTATAGAGGCTTTCGATAAAGAAAGTGTAAGAGAGTTATTACCTGCTGTTGAAGAAGCAGTACAACAAGAAACTGTAGAAGAAGCTGTATTTCAAGTTTCGTTAATTGTAAGAGAGTTATCATTTGCTAAAAGAAAAGATTTTATTACAACAATATTAGGAATGGGTAGAAATGTTAAATACCCATCTATTGGAGATCATCCTTATTTTGCAAAATTATTAGCTGATCCAGATTTACAAAAAGTTGCTAGAGGTGAAATTGTAAATGTTATTAAACTTTCTGGATTACCTAAAGTTGTTGAAACTGATCCTAATAGCGATAATTATCACGATGCGTATGCATACCATTTAGAAGCTGAAAAAGGTGATACAATAGAAGTGTTAATGCTTGAGGATACTCTCGATGCTACACAAGTAATACCAGAGTTTGAGGGTACTGATGAAGATGGTAAGCCTGTAAAATACAATGCAGAAAAATACTTTAATAGAATAATAAATCAATTAGGTAAAAGCCTTCTTACTTACAAAGGATCACAAGTACAAAAGAAACTTATTGAATCTAGTTTTGCGGCAGAGCTTCGTATTACTGACCCTATAAGACTTCCAGAATTTGAAAAACAAGAATATGAAAGAAAACCAAAAATTATAGAAGCCGCTTTACAGTTAGTAAGAGGTGAAATAACGCCAGATCAATATGCTGAAATAGTAATGCAAGAAGACCCATTTGAACCATACACAGAACTACCAGACAGAATTGATACAGGCATTATAAAAAGTGCTATGAGAGCCGCAGGTAGAAGTAAATCGTTTTTAGATAAAATAGGTATTAATAATGCTAATATTACTGGTGTAGGTGATGTAGAAATAAAAGATGGAGATCAAATTTCTGCTCGTTTAGATATTCCTACCTATAAAGAAACTGGTGTATTTGCTGTTACTTTACACGAAGGTAAGCTAAATGCTAAATCTACTGGTCGTGCTATGTCTTATGTTCCTAGCATTAGATTAAAAAATCCTGTGTTTAAAAGCCAATCTCATTTTACCGCATATGAAATAGCAACAGGTAAAAAGAAAACACCTATAAGTCGTATAGAGGGTTTTTACGAAGAATATACAGATGAAAAAAATTATAAAAGAGCTAAAGAAGTTCTTGCAATTATGCAGGGTAAGAAAAAGTCTAAGCAAAAATGGATACAGGTAGGATTTAATCCATTTAGGTTTGGATATTTTTTTGATAGAGAAACAGGACAACCAGTATTATCTGGGTCAGAAGCAATTCAAGTTGGTAATGTAGTTTTTGTAAAAGACCCTGTATATGGAGATCGATCTGATCCAGAATTTTCTATAGCTAAGACATCTAAAGAAGTTGAAAAAGCATTAGCCGCAGGTATACCAGACCCACAACAAGTTCGTTTTGCTAAAAGTCGTGAACAAATACCAGAAGATGTAGCTGACATTATAAAAGGGTTAGTATCTAAAATTAAAGAACAACCTCTTATGGATTCAGATATATTAGCAGAGCGTGCTAGTACTACATCGTTGACTAAAGCAGATATAAATAAAACACGAGAAGCATATTTTATTGACGGTGAAGCTCAAAACGAAGTGCAACACTTTGAAAGTGTAGTTCAAAGAATACAACAAAGTTATACTTCTGATGGTGCAAATCAATTAGTTAAATCTAATTTATCTAGGCTTAGAACTGACAAAAAAGTTTATATGAATCCAGATCATGTATTTATATTAGCTTTACGTAAAGATGAGTTAGAACGAGAAATAATGACAGTAAGTAGAGAGGTAGAAGAAGCACAGGCAAATGGTGCGACACTAACCGAATCTAATAAACTACAAGAGCTAGATAATAAATTAGCAGACTTAGAAAACTTACTTACTGTTGCACAATCTATGACCTCTCAGTTTGCAAGAGGATTGCGTTTTGCTCAATTGTCTCAAACAAAATTAAATATTTATGCACTACCTAGAGTATTAGAATCAGCTAGAAAACAAAAAGGCAGTGAGTTAACTAAAGAAGAAAGACAAGACCTAACTGAATATGCTAAAGAAATAGCTAAACTAAATGAAGAAATAGATTTTATAAATAAAACTATTAGCGAGGCTGAAGAACAAGATTTGCGTAAATCGTCTGAAGAGTTTATTTCAACCACAAATAAAAAATTTGTTAACAAAGCCAAAAGAGATAAAGTAAAAATTATCAGAGAGCGTAACGAATACCTAAAAATTATTAAAAACATGGGATTTGTTGTTAATGAAGATAGCTCGACAGTGCGATTAAGTAAAGTAGACCAAGCCGAGTATACGCCTGAAATGCGTAAGGCCGTAGCTGATCTAGCTAGAACTTTTGTAGAAGAAGGTGTAACAGATTTAGATGACTTAATTTCTAAAATAAGAACTCATCTACCAGAAAAGTCTGAGTATGATATAATGAATATTCTTTCTAATCGTACTCCTGCTAAAGTTAAGCAAGTAGAGAATGCTAATAAAACTAAATTAGTTGAACTTAAGAAACAAGCTAGGTTTCGTGCTGAAATAAAAGATTTATTAGACGGCGTTATAAAACAAAAAAAACTTTTAAAGCCAGACTCCGCTGAAGTAAGTAAACTAAAAGCTCAGTTAAAAGAGCTTCGGCAGGAGATATTAAACTCAGATGATGTAAAAGCTGACGCTATATACGATAGAATAAGACGCATTGAAGAAGGTATAGAACAAGCTGTATCTCCACGCACTAATAAAAAAGAAGAGTCTGCTCGGTTACAACAAGCAAGGCAAGATTTGCGTGAGTTGCAACGAATATCTAAGATTGACGATCAAATAAAAGAACTACAGGCACAGCTCAAATTATCGGCTAAAGATTTAGTCGAAACTAAAAAACCTAAAAAAGAACCTAAGCCTATTCGCAATAAAGAACTTGAGCAAAAAATTATGGAGCGTGCGGCTTTGCAGGCTCAGTTGCGTGATCGCATATTTAATATGCAGGAAAAAACATTTGGTTACTGGTACAGAGAAATAGCAGGTGTGCCTCGTGCTTTACTAGCTACGGCTGATATGTCTTATCTGTTGCGTCAGGGATTAATTGTATCAGCAGGGCATCCTATATTAGCCGCTAAATCGTTTGGCAAGGCATTCCAAGCATTTTTCTCTAAGGGTAATGCTAGATTGTTTGATGAAAATTTAAGAAACATGGACTTGCATCCATCACGAATGTATTACGGATTAGAACTTTCTACAATGGATGGTGCATTAACAGAACGTGAAGAAAGTTTTGCTACTACATTGTTACAAAAAATTGTAGGTGTTCGTGAGATTGTTAGTGCATCAGAGCGACATATGGTTACAGGCCTAAATCATTTGAGAACAGGTTTGTTTGATGACTTTATAAGTAAACATCCAGAAGCAAGCGAAGAAGCTAAATTCGCTTATGCTAGATATGTCAATGTAGCTACAGGTCGTGGAGAACTAGGTCAATTTAATGGTGCGGCTATTGCATTATCACAAGCGTTTTTCTCTCCACGATTTGCTGTATCAAGAATACAAGCTCCCGCATACGCTATAACTAATATGGTTAAACAGCCTGAATTAAGAGGAGAGATGGCTAGACAATGGCTTGCGTTGGCGGGAACAGCTTCTGCTGTATTAGCTTTAGCGGCCGCAAATGGTGCTGATGTAGGAGATGATCCAGAAGATTCTGATTTTGGTAAATTTGTTATTGGTAACAGAAGATATGATATATTTGGTGGTTTAGTTCAGCCAATAAGATTATTGATGTTAATGATAAAGAAAAACGACTCTGAATATTTTCAATTAATATACGATGAAAAGGTTAAAAAAGATGTTCGTAATGAAATGTTTAAGTTTGTTGAGTATAAATTTAACCCGATATTATCATTAAGTCATAAACTATTATTTAAAGAAGACCCTTTTACACACAAAGATATTGTTTGGTCTGAAGATTGGAAGGAACAGGCTTGGTCGTTTGCACCTATTGTAGCTCAATCTTTAAAAGATTCGTATGATCAAGAATACAACTCTATAGAAACGGCCTCAGTATTTATACCAGAGTTTTTGGGTGTGGGTGTAGGTGTATATGAAAAACGAAGTAAAACAAAAAAGAAACCTAAAACACCTAAATATTATTAATTAATTTACTTGACAATACTTTAACATTTTATTAGAACAGAGGGCGAGGGAGAAAAAAGATTATGATTGGTTATCGTTATACAAAAACAGGATCACCTATACAAGTAGGTGGAATGACTAGCTTGGGTACAGGAACTGCCGCTATTACTGTAAGTGGATTTATTGAAGTGCAAG
>CENI01000578.1_pt1 | contig 14331 bp, 16 predicted proteins | sample 530161 | NCBI WGS metagenome assembly CENI01 (sample SAMEA2591107, study PRJEB7988) | marine metagenome | isolation source: saline water (ENVO:00002010), including | reverse complement strand
TACAAAAATCAAAAATTTAGTTATCATAATATGAAAGAACAATTAGATGTAAGGATTCCAACTTCAATGTCTGCCATTAAGCTGTATCAGTACCAGAAGTACATAGACATTACAAAAGGTTTAGATATGGAAGAAGAGGGGTCTGCTAGGTTCGTTAATCTTAAAGCACTAGAAATATTCTGTGATTTAAAATTAAAGGAAACTTATAAATTACCTGTAAGCACATTTGATACTGTATTGAGTCAAGTCAATAATTGTTTAGCAGAAAAGACTCCTTTAATCAAGCGATTTTGGTTTAAGGGCAGTAATGGTGTTGAGGTAGAATATGGCTTGATACCAGACCTGCATGAGATGTCTTTTGGGGAGTATGTGGATTTAGACACTTTCATATCAGATTGGAAGAATATGCATAAAGCTATGGCTGTATTATTTAGGCCAATAACCTCAAAGAAAAACGACTTATATCAAATAGAAGAATATGAGTCTGCTTTGAAGTATGCGGACAATATGAAGCATATGCCACTCAATGTTGCTTTAGGTACGATGGTTTTTTTTTATCGTTTAGGGATGAAATTGTCAAATCATACGATAGTCTCTACGCTGAAGGAGATGGACAGCAGCCAACGATTAGAAGCAGAGAAGATGTTTTTGCGGCAAAATGGGGTTGGTATCAATCAATTTATGCGATTGCTAAAGGAGATGTTACCAAGTTTGACCAAGTTACCAAAGAACCAATCCATAAGTGTTTGACCTGGTTAAGCTTTGAAAAGGAAAAGATTGAATTAGAGAATAGAAAAATTAAAGACGCACAAAATAAAAACAGATGACAGGAATATATGATATAATAGACAAAGTAAAAACACATTTAAGGAATCATCCTATTGTGAATACTGTAACATTTGGTGATATATCTAAAGTAGATTTAAATAAAACTACAATGTTTCCCTTATCACACTTTTTATTACAAGAAAGTAAAATCACAAGTAAAACAATTCAAGTAAACCTCAGTTTCTTGTTTTTAGATATTACAAGCAAGAGCAATGAATTTAACTCAAATGATTTAGGAGACAGAGAAACAGCAGATAATTTAGTTGATGTATATAATACGCAGCTGCAGATTGCTAATGACTTAGTATCTGACCTCAGAAGAGGAGATTTGTTTAGTGATAAATTTCAATTAGTAGGAGACCCTGTTTGTACTCCATTCTCAGACAGATTTGAACACGAGTTAGCAGGATGGTCTGTAGATATATCTATTAACATACCTAATAATATTTCTATATGCTAATAGATCAAATAAAAAATATAATGGATAAGTATGGAAAGTTTATGGTTGCTTCCATACAAGACAGGTTGATTAAAGACAACACTAATGTAACAGGTAGTGCTGTTCAGAGTGTTTCTTATAGAACAACAGAGTCAGGCCTAGAGATATTAGGTAACAAATACATATCTGCTATAGACACAGGAACAAGTAAATATAAAAACCCACCAAGTCCAATAGCTTTAGAAGAATGGGTGAAAGCTAAAGGAATAAGTTCTAGGAATCCTAAATACAAGCCAAAGGACATAGCTTTTGCTATATCAAAGAAAATATATGAAAGAGGAACAATTCAAAGATTTGGATATGGAGGAACAGATTTGTTGCAATTTGTAATAAACAAAAGCCTACAGCCACTTGCAGATGACCTAACAGAAGTGATGGAACAAGAAATAAGTATAATAGCACAAAAAGTACAAAGAGATGTCAACTAAAATCAAAATAAGAAGTCCTTATTATTTAAGGTTTGAAGATAGCAACTTACATTATGTGGATATTGAATTATTTACAAGCTTCACAGTTCAATCGGTATCTGGAACCGCTGATTATACTTTAAGAAAATATGAAAAAGGAAGCGACAATTATGTGGTTGTGGAGGTGGCTGAATTAGTTAGAGATTTTTTAGATGAAAGGACAAAGTATGAAGGTACTTATGATACTGATGACAATAGACCTATATGGCTAGGAGTGAAAGCAAAGATATTCAATAATGCAACCACGCCTGTTCAACAAGGAAGTGATATAACTCAGTATTATTTATGTTTTAATGGGTACAGTGATTTTAAGGATGGATTGAATAGCGGTATTCCAGACACCACTGACGCGACAAATGCAGCTTTTACACCTGTCTTTAATAGCGCGGCTAAACTAAGAAAGCCTGATGGTGTTAATATTGCTGTGGGTTTAAATTCTGAAGCGATAGACAATGATGATTCAAAAACACACAAAGCGGCTTTTTATAATGGCGGAACTAAAGTTGCATCTACAGAGGTTACTGTTGATAGCGGCACTCAAGCTTCTACTAAAATAACATTCGTTCAAAGCGGAACAAATGCAGTTGATGAATTAAGAATACATAGAGATACTGCGGGAGCCAATACTCTAATATTTACACTTCCTATAATCACACAAGAATGTAGCCGATACAGTCCTATAAAACTAACATTTTATAACAAGTTTGGAGTATTACAAGATTTATTCTTTTTCTCTAAAATAGTTACTAATTTAAAAGTACAAGGGGAAGAGTTTAAGGCTTCCAATTTAACATTTAGCGCAGACCCTCCGACATACGATGTCAATAAACATCAATACAACACTTTTGACAAGCAAGGTAAAGAAAGCATTATCCTTAATTCTGGTCTTGTTGGTGAAGAATATAATGAACCAATAAAGGAATTAATGTTAAGCGAGAAGGTTTGGATGACTAAAGACAGTACAGTTTTTCCTGTAAAAATAACCTCATCTAATTTAAGAGAAAAGACATCATTAAACGACAAGTCTTTTAACTACACATTGCAATTAGAGTTTGCTTTTGATAAGGTTCAAAATATTAGATAATGCAAATTATACAACTATACATAGGCACTGATAAGGTTGATTTATTTGATGATGAATCAGTACAACTAACTCAAAGTATCAAAGATGTAAGAGACATAGGTAAGGTCTTTACTGAATTTACAAAGAGGTTTACTGTTCCTGCATCTGCAAGCAACAACAAAATATTTAAGCACTATTATAATTATGATATTGTAATATCCGCTACATCAGGGTTTGATGCCAGAAAAAAACACTCCGCTACTATTGAATTAAATCACCTTCCTTTTAAGAAAGGCAAAATAAAGTTAGACGCTATAGAGCTTAGGGACAATAAAGCTTATTCGTACAAACTGACCTTCTTTGGAAACACGGTATCGTTAAAAGATATATTAGGAGAGGATAAGTTAAGCGACATAAATGAGCTAGAAACAAACATTGCTTCAGGGGATTTATTCTTAAATTTTCCCAAGTACAACTCATCTATGATATATGCTGGAATCAGAAGAGACCCTTCTTCAAATGATTTTATTGTTCCATTAATTACACATACGCAAAGACTATTTTATGACTCTACTTCAACTGTAGCAAACACTGGAAATTTACATTATGACGCTTCTTATAAAAGAGGAGTTAAATTTAATGAATTAAAGCCTGCAATCAGAGTTCATAGAATTATTGAAGAAATACAAAACAAGTATAGCCTTAGTTTCTCTACTGATTTTTTTAATACTTCAAATGGTCATTATCATAGTTTATTTATGTGGCTTCACAGGAAGAAAGGATTAATCTCAAGTGGAGAAGGTGCTACAAGATACCCTAATCAATTTAGGAGCTTTCAAGCGTCAAGCACAGGAACAGCAGGGCCTGACAACACAGGAAATGTTATTTCACAAGGAGGTGAGCGTATTGAGGTAACTCAAGCTGCTGTTGATGATTTGTCTGATGCTGATATTACTTTAGATAAAACAGAGGGCACTATAGCATACAACTTAAAAATAACAAGACAAGTTGGCTCTAACGATGAAGAAGTAATATTTAGTAGAAATGATATTACGACAGCAGATGCTTTGACTATAAATCGTGGTTCTTGGAATGGCGGCTTTATTGCAGGAGACTACAGGGTGTATGTTGAAGTATTAGAAGGTGTCACCGCTACATTTGATAAAGTTGAATTTAGATATGTAAGTCAATCTTCTGGAACAGATGTTTTTGATGAACAAGGTTCAAATTTTGTTGCTAATGCTCAGTTTGACTTTGTAGTTAATAAGCAGATTCCTGAAATGAAAGTAATAGACTTTTTATCTGGATTATTCAAGATGTTTAATTTGGTTGCTTATGTAGATGATAATGATGATTCACAGATTATAGTTAAAACATTAGATGATTATTATGATAGCACATATACATCTCCCACACCAAGCGATGTGAATATTTATGACATCAGCAAATACATAGACACAGAGTCTATTTCTGTCGCTCCTGCTTTACCATTTAAGGAAATACATTTTAAGTATTCAGACACAGATACAATACTAGCTAAAAATCATCATCAAGCAAATAATGAAGATTGGGGCGGTGTAGAATATAACGCTCAAACTGAAACAAACAACAGTCTACTTATAGACAATACAATATTTGGAGAGATATATAAAGTTGAACTTCCTTTTCATCACATGAAGTATGAAAGATTAATTGATGCAGGTACAAATTCAACAACAGATATTCAATGTGGGTTTTTTGTTGATGATAATGAAGACGCATATTTTGGAAAGCCTTTATTGTTTTATCCTGTGTATGTAAGTGCGTCTGAAACTTTTTCGGTTGTAACTAATATTGATAGCGCTACAGGAAACTTTACTGCAATTAACAATGTAAGTTCAGTATCGTCTTTTTGTACTCCTTCTAACACTAGATTTCTAACCAACCCGCCCTCAAGCTCAGAAAAAGATAGCATTCACTTTAACCCATTTCCTAATGAGTATACAGGCTCTTCTGACTTTACAGACACTCTTTTTAATAAATTTTACAAGAGCTACATACAAGACAAGTTTGAGCCTATCAACAGGATGACTAAGGTGACTGCATTTTTACCTCCTAGGATTACATCTAAAATAAAGATGAACGATAGGCTGATTATAAATGGAAGACAATACAGAATAAACAAATTAAAAAGCAATCTAAAAACAGGTAAAAGCGATATAGAATTACTCAATGATTAAGAATATAATAGAATTACTAAATAGCGATGATTGGCATATTGGAGACCCTGATATAGATTTTGCTAAAGGAACAAACAAATTACCTAATAATTGGAAAGAAACTAAAAAAGTAATAAAGAGAAGAAGATATGGCAGAGTCAAAGGACATACTACTAAGGCTTAGGTTTGAGGGAGACCAGGCAGAAGCAGGCTTAAAAAAAGTAGAAGGCCAACTCAATAAATTAGGAGTTAGTTTTACTAACGCAACTAAACCTATAAAAAATTCAGCAGGTATAGCAGGTGCTGCTGTGACTGAATTAGGAAGAACTATATCTGATTTACCTTATGGTATTGGGGCAGTAACTAACAACATATCTCAATTAGGTAATATGTTCAGTTTACTTGTTACTTCTGAGGGTGGTGTCAGAAAAGCGTTAACATCTCTACGCTCAACTCTCATGGGGCCTGTTGGAGTATTAGTAGCCTTCCAAGCTGTAGTTGCTGCTATTGAGTTCTTTAGTCAGAAACAAAAGAAGGCTAAAGAAGCTACTATAGAAATGTCTGAAGCTACTAAAAGACAAGTTAGGGGTCTTAAAGATTTGAAGGCTGCTTTTGAGGATATAAACACATCTGAAGAAGAAAGAGCAGAAGTATTAAGTCAGTCAGCAGAATTATCAAAAGAATTAAAAGAGGGATATAAAAGTCAAGTATTATCTGCCGAAGAGATACTTAAAGTAGCAGAAGCAGAAGTAAAGGCTAGAGAACTTACTACTGAACTAAAGAGAAAGGATAAGGATAATGAAGATGCTATCAAGAAGCTTCAAGAAGAAAGAGAAAAGATTGAAGACAGAGAAGAGGCAAGACAAGAAAGAATTGATAAGCTAAAAAGAAAAGGATTTAGTGAAGAGCAGATTTCACAAGAATTGGCTCAAAGTAATGAGAGAAAAAGAAACAACCTTGAAGCAAGAAGAAACAACCTAAGAAGACAAGGTCTTAGTGAAGAGCAGGTTCTTGCTGAAACAATGGAACAAGAGAATAAGATACTCCGAACCATTGAGGAAGTAAATGAAGATATTAATAAACTCAGAAGAGAAGCTAATGAGATTGACAAGGAAAGAAAGAAGCAGTTAGAAGAGATTGCTAGAATAGAGAAATTATCTAAGCAAAGACTTGAGGCAGGAAGTGAGTTAAGAGATGAAGAATTAGATTTTGGAGAACAGCAGATTCAAGCAGAAATAGAAACATTAGCTGAGTCAGGAAAACTGACAATGAAGCATTATAGTGAGTTAAGAGATAAAATACTTCAAATAAACAAAGAAAGGCTCAGAAAAGAACAAGAGGAAGAGTTGAGGGGAATAACAGATCCTAAAACTATTGCTCTCATAAAGAAGAAGTATGCTATAAAAGGAATGGCTTTAGCCCAAGAGTTTGCCGAACAAACACAAGGGGAATTAGAGAAATTCTTTACAGGTGATGGTTTTGAAACTAAAATAGTAGGAACAACATTTGAGTTATCTGCTAAAGCTAAAGAAGAGGCAGAGAAGATAATGAAGCAGCTTGGTGTTAAGGCTGTGGAAGACCAACTTAAAGAAAGTATAGCGGCTTCTTTTGGCGAGGATGGAGTCTCTATAGGTCTTGCAGGAATGGCTGGAGGTCTTGGTGCTGCTGATACAGGAGAAGGAGAGAGTCTTTCAACAGAAGAGATGATTGGCCTGTATATGGACACTTTAAACTCTTTTACTGATTTCTTGGATGCGGATGCAGAAAGACAAATAGCTATTGAGACTAACAAGACTAATGCTATAAATGAAAAACTAAGAGATAGGCTTAGAAATGAAAACTTAACAGCAGAAGAAAGAAAAAGAATACAAGCCAAAATTGCAGCTAACGATGCAAAGCTAGTTCAGAAGCAAAATGAAATAGAAGAAAAGAGGTTTAAGTTGAATAAGGCTGCTGCTATTGCAAATGCCTTAGTATCCACTTATTTAGCAGGGGCAGATGTTTTGGCTAGAGAAAAATTACCTGCACCTTTAAGGATTGGTGCTATGATAGCTGTTATTGGAGCAGGATTGGCTCAAGTAGCCGCTATTGCTAAGCAAAAGTTTGTTCCTCAGACCACAGGATTAGGTGGAGGTGGAGGAATTGGAGTTTCTCCTGAGCAGGGAGGTGGAGCACCTTCTTTTAATGTAGTAGGGGCTTCTGAGTTAAATCAAGTTGCAGCCGCTGTGGCAGGACAAAGAGAAGAACCTGTCAGAGCATATGTTGTTGCTTCAGATGTCTCTACAGCACAGGAATTAGACAGAAACATCTTATCAGAAGCATCAATAGGCTAAAACAAAACAAATAAAAAAATAAAAGTTATCATAATATGGAAGTTTACGAACTATTTATACAAGAAGATAGCGAGTTTAGTGGTGTAGATGCTATTTCTATTGTGGAAGAACCTGCAATAGAAGAGGATTTCATCACTTTAGCTGCTCACAAGCAAGAATTAGCTAAAATTGATAATGAAAAACGAATTTTGATGGGCCCTGCACTTGTCCCTAATAGAAAAATCTATAGAAGAGACGATGATAAGGAATATTATATATTTTTTAGTGAAAACACAGTAAGAAAAGCATCAGAATTATTTTTAGCAAGAGGAAAACAGAACAACAGCACTTTAGAACACGAATACAAATTAAAAGGACTATCAGTAGTAGAGTCTTGGATTGTAGAAGACGAAAAACAAGACAAAACAAGATTATACAACCTAGACATGCCAAAAGGCACTTGGATGGTGAGTGTGAAAGTGAATAATGATGAAGTTTGGGAAGAGTATGTTAAGAGCGGTAAAGTAAAAGGCTTTAGCATAGAAGGGTTCTTTCAAGAGAACAAAGAGAACAGCCCAAAAGAGCTTTCTAGGGAAGAGTGTGAAGACTGCGATGGTGGTTGTGATGTTTGTCTAAAAGAATTAAAAGCAGAACAAGAATTGTTGGAGGCTGTAGCTGCATTAGAAGATGTAGAGCTAGAATCTTATGGAGGATACCCAGAATCTGCAAGAAACAATGCAAAACTTGCAATTAAAAGAAATAAAGAGATTGGAAACAGGTGCGCGACTCAAGTAGGTAAAGTTCGCGGACAGCAATTAGCTAGAGGTGAAAAGTTCACATTGTCAACTCTAAAGAGAATCTATTCTTATTTAAGCAGAGCAGAAACTTATTATGATGCAAGCAAGCCCGAGGCTTGTGGTACAATCTCATATCTATTGTGGGGTGGTAAGAGTATGAAGAATTGGGTAGAGTCTAAATTAACAAGTAAATGAAATATAATCCAAGTAGAACAAGTCCAAGAGAGAGTAGAAGAGGATGCTTATGTGATAATGGCACTTATAGTAGAAAATGCTGTAAAGGTAATATGATAAATCAAGGAATTGGTTCAATGCAAGATGGAAGCACCTCAACAATAAATGGCGTTTCAAGAGCATCTAATGAATGAAATTACAACAATAGAATTTTAATTAGTTAACATTATATAAATTATTTTATGAAAGCAAGTGAAATTGTAGAAAAACTGAAAAATGTACTTCTTTCTTCTGATGCAGAAGAAGTTGAGGTAACTGAACCTACTGAATTAGGGGCTGACTACGACGATGATAAAAAAATGAAAGAGAATTACGAGGAAGAGGAAGATGAAGTGAAGGATGAAGTAAAGATGATGGAGGGTTATGTCACTAAGGATGAATTTGATGAGAAAATGGCTGAAATGAAAGCCATGTACGAAAAGTTGATGGACAAGATGGCCATAGACGAGGAGGTGGAGAAAGATGTTCCTGAGGAATTATCTCAAGAGCCTCAGCAAGAGGTTAAAGAGGAACTATCCTCTCAAGAACCTGCTGTAGAGCCTATCGCTCACAACCCAGAGGCTAGCGTTGCCAAGAAACAAACCATCAAACTAGCACAAGGACAAATAAGAGGAACACGAGATATTGTATTTAACAAACTATTCAATAAATAAAAAATGGCAATAAATTTATCGTCTGCTGAGCAGACAAGAGTAAAAAAGACGAGAACTATAAACTCAAGCACTACACTTGAACCTTCAGACAGTGGTAAAGTAATATTTGTTACTGAGCCTGGTGATGCAAGTCAAGTAATTACATTCCCAACAGAAAGAGCAGGATTAAACTTTAAGTTTATTTGCTCAGTGGATTTAACAAACACAATAACTATTGACTCTCCAACAGATGCTAACATTTTTGGAGAAATCTTAGTTGCTGGAGCAACCGTTCCTGCGGCAGACGAGGATAACATAAAGTTTGTTGGTGGCGCAGCTGACCAAGGAGATTATGTTGAATTTGAGTGTGATGGTACTAATTGGTATGTGACAGGAGCAGGTGCTGCTTCAGGTTCAATTACAGCTAACACCTAATAAATAAAAAGTAAATTAAATAAAAAATGGCAACAACTAATAGTATAACTACTACTTACGCAGGAGAATTTGCAGGAGAATATATTGCTGCTGCGCTCACTAGCGGGAAAACTTTAAATGATGGCGCAATCGCTATCAAACCTAATGTTAAATTCAAAGAGGTATTAAAGAATGTATCTTTAACAGATGCAATCAAAGATGCTACTTGTGATTTTGACCCTACTTCAACAGTTTCTTTAACAGAAAGAGTATTACAACCAAAAGAGTTACAGGTAAACATGCAGCTTTGTAAAAGTGATTTTAGAAGCGATTGGGAAGCGTTATCAATGGGCTTTTCAGCACACGACAGCTTACCTCCAAATTTTTCTGATTTCATTATCGGTCATGTTTCAGCTAAAGTTGCTGAGTCAGTAGAAAATAATATTTGGCAAGGTGACGATTCTGCAAGTTCAGGATTTAATTTATTTGAAGGATTTGAGCAATTAATCTCTTCTTCTTCTTTATCAGGAGTTGGAGCTAGTACTTTAACCTCTGGAAATGTAATTACTTTTTTAGGAAAAGTTGTAGATAACATTCCAAGTGCTGTTTATGGACTAGAGGACTTAACTATTTATCTTCCTAACAATGCATACCAGGCGTATGTAAGAGCATTAGGAGGATTTGCTAGCAATGTAGGTGCAGCAGGTATTGACAACAAGGGTACTACTTTCTATGGAATGAACGAAGGTCTTACTTTTGATGGTATTAAATTACAGAGATGTCCAGGAATGTCATCTAATAGAGCAGTCGCTGCTCAGTCATCTAACCTATACTTCGGTACAGGATTATTGGCTGACCACAACGAAGTTAAGTTAATTGACATGGCTGACATTGATGGTTCACAAAATGTTAGACTAGTAATGCGTTTTACAGCAGGTACTCAAGTAGGTGTTCTATCAGACGCTAAGCATTTTACTCCTGCTAGCTAGTAGAAACCAATTTATAAACCATAAGGGTAGGTGAGCCTTGAGCCTGCCTACCCTTTTTTAATATAAAAAATATATGTCTTGTACAATTTCAGACGGAAGAGATGAGCCTTGTAAAGATGTCGTTGGGGGGATAAAGAATGTATATATGCTTTCTTTCAAAGACGCAGGTCTTGTTCCCACAAGAGCATCAGGAGCAGAAGAAATAACAGATTTTGGAGCTGACGATACTTGGTATAAGTATGAAATAAAAGGAGCATCTTCTTTCACACAAAATATTCAGTCTAATAGAGACAACGGAACTACATTTTTTGAGCAAGTTGTAGAACTTACATTCAAGAAATTAACCTATCAAGACCATGATAGGGTTTACAAGATAGCGGCAGGGAGACCTCATGTAGCTATTGAAGATTATAACGGAAACTTCTTTTTAGTAGGAGAAGAGCATGGCTGTGACGCGACAGGCGGAACGATTGTTTCAGGTGCAGTTATGGGCGATTTAACAGGATACACACTCACTTTGACAGGAATGGAAAGAAGACCTGCCAACTTTGTCACAGGTAGTGGAATAACTAAAATAACAGCATAATTATGGCGTGTACAATAGGCTCAGGAAGAACAGAACCTTGTAAAGATGTTGTTGGTGGATTAAAAAATGTATATATCCTAAACTTTGAAACAACAAACTATACTCCTGCAGAATCATCAGCAGACAGTGGTTTAACGATTAAAAGGCTTTCTGGTATAGGAACAGGTACTTCAAATCAAGCTCAAGCTTATAGGTTTCAAGTAAAAGGTAATTCATCATATACAGAAAACTTACAAGCTTCAAGAGAAAATGGAACTTTAGCATTTGAGCAAGTGTTGGAATTGCAATTAAAGAAATTGACTAAGGAGTCTCATAAAGAGATTAAAGCTCTTTCATTTGGTAGGCCTCACATTATTGTTGAGGATTATAATGGAAACCTGTTTTTAATAGGAAGAGAACATGGAATGGAGGTTACAGGAGGCACAATAGCCACTGGAACTGCCATGACAGATATGAGCGGCTACACTTTAACATTTACAGGAATGGAAAGAAAGCCTGCTCAGTTTTTATTTGCAGGTGATGATGTTGCTGATACATTGTCAGATGCTTATGTAGCAGTAGATAGTACTGATGCAGATACAGATTTAGACCCATAAAATAAATCTTTAATATAAAAGGGGGCTATATGCCCCTTTTTTTATTTAAAACAAAAACCACTTAACTTAGTTATCTTATTGATGATAAAATTAAGACCCATAACAGGACAACAAACTTTTTCTATTATACCCTCTCTTTTCAATACAAGCACACTAGGTTCTGCCAGTGTTGTATTAAGGGAGACAGGTACAAATCAAACAGATGGTTCTGCTAGTTTTTCAGTAGCTTTGTCATCTAATGAAAACTTTATTCAGTTTAGTTTAACTCCTTCAATAACCCTTAAAGAAGGGCAGATATATTCTTTTGAATTAAAGACTTCTTCAGAGGTGTATTATAGAGATTTAATTTATATTACAGCAAATGTCAATAAGAATGAAGTTTTTACATTGCCAGATAATTACAATCAATATAATGATGGTGATGATAAATATGTAGTATTATGATAGAAGACAAGTATAAAAACAACTTAAAGGTTGTAAATCTTAGCGGTTACCAATCTCCTGAAGTAGTTGAGGTACACAACAAAGAATGGGTGTTATATTTATGTGGAGATGACAACCAGGACTACTTTGAAAGTCTCATTGAAAAATATCTAGGAAGTCCAACCAATGCAAGGTGTATTAATGGTATTTCTGATATGATTTATGGTAGAGGTTTAGAGGCTACTGACAGTACAGAAAAGCCTGAGATGTACGCAAAAATGAAGTTGTTGTTTAAGCCTAGAGAAATGAGAAGGCTAGTTAACGACTACAAATTGCTAGGTCAAGGTGCTTTGCAGCTCATATACAACAAAAACAAGACCGCTATTGTAAAGGTTCTTCATTTTCCTATGGAGACCTTAAGGGCAGAAAAAGCAGATAATGGTAGAATCAAAGCATACTACTATCATCCAAAGTGGTCTGAAATGAAGAGAAACGAAAAGCCAAAAAGGATACCAACTTTTGGCAATGGCACAAAATCAGAGCAAATAGAGTTGTTTTTGATTAAGCCATATAAGTCAGGTTTTTATTACTACTCTCCAACGGACTACAATGGTTGTTTACAATATTGTGAGCTAGAAGAGGAAGTGGCGAACTATCATATAAACAACATTCAGCAAGGTCTTCAACCTTCCTTAATGGTGAACTTCAATAATGGTATTCCTAATGAGGAAACCCAAGAACTCATAGAGCGAAGAATCTATGAAAAGTTTAGCGGAAGCACCAATGCAGGTAAATTCATTCTAACATTTAATGAATCTGCGGAAGACCAAGCTACTATAGACCCTATACATTTGCCTGACGCTCACGCTCAATATCAATTCTTAGCAGACGAGAGCAGAGAGAAAATAATGTTAGGGCATGGTATTGTATCTCCAATCTTGTTAGGTATTAAGGATAACACAGGATTTGGGAATAATGCAGAGGAATTAAGAACAGCAAGTATCTTAATGGATAATATCGTGATTAGGCCATTTCAACAAGCGTTGATTGATGGGCTTAACGAGATACTTGTATTTAATAACATCCAACTGAACTTATATTTTGTTACTCTACAACCAATAGAGTTCACAGAATTAGATAATATTTCTACTAAAGTAAAACGAGAAGAAGAAACAGGAGAGAAGCTATCTTCTGATATATTAAAAGACTTTACCGATGAAGAAGGTGAAGATATGCTGTCGCAGCTTGAAGAGTTGGGAGAGGTTATTTCTGATGAGTGGGAAGTTGTTCACGAGGAGAAAGTAACAGAAGAAAATGAAGAATTTGATTTCAGACGATTGGCAAGTGTTAAAGAAAGCGATGCAAAGCCTTCTAAGAGTAGCGTACAGGATAATAAGGGCTATAAAGTAAGATACTCTTATTTGCCAATTAGAAACAACCCTAAAAGCAGAGATTTCTGTAAGAGTATGGAAAAGCTAACTGCAAGGGATATTGTTTTCAGAAAAGAAGATATTAATATGATGTCCTTTAGAGGAGTGAATAATAAGTTAGGACACAAGGGTAGGAATTACTCTCTTTTTAAGTACAAGGGCGGAAAGAACTGTCATCATTATTGGCAAAGATTGGTCTTCAAAAAGAAAGACAGAGTAAGTGAAGATGAAGCATTGAAAGATGGTTATAAAGCACCAAACAATCCAGAAGAAGTGCCGATTAGACCTGTAGATATGCCAAACAATGGGGCTTATCCAACTAAAAGTAATTAATTATGCCACAGAAAGCACTATTTGTAACTATACAAGACATAAAACAGAAGAGTATTATTAGTGGTAATGTAGACCCTGACAAGATAATTCAGTTTGTTGAGGTCGCTCAAGACACGCATATACAAAACTATTTAGGCGGGAAGCTATATGAGAAGCTACAGGCTTTAATTATAGCGAACACACTTTCGGATTCGGGAAATGCAGATTATAAAACATTAGTTGATGAATATGTAAAACCAATGTTGATTTGGTTTACTCAAACAGACTACATTCCTTTTGCTCCATTTACTATTTCTAATGGAGGATTATACAAACATAGAAGCGAGAATAGCGACTCTATTACTAGCGAAGAAATAACTTCACTTGAAAGAAGAGCGAGAGAAACAGCAGAATTTTACACAAGAAGATTTATGGATTATATGGACTTTAATAGTTCAAAGTATCCTGAATATTTAGATTCTTCTAATGAAGATATGCATCCAGATAAAGATGTTAATTTTGGTGGTATTTATTTAGGATGAAAAAAAGGG
>CENI01006856.1_pt1 | contig 14352 bp, 17 predicted proteins | sample 530161 | NCBI WGS metagenome assembly CENI01 (sample SAMEA2591107, study PRJEB7988) | marine metagenome | isolation source: saline water (ENVO:00002010), including | reverse complement strand
GTATATAATCGAACTACCATCTTTTACTTCAAATGAATAAGCTCTATTCTCCACAAGAGAGAAAGAGCCTGACAGTATCATAAAAGGGTCGGATGATGTCTTAGAAACAGATACAGTAGATGTGGTGAATTGCGTCTTATCTGTGAGCTCAAGAGTAACAGAACTCGCATCTTGTCGAGGTACTATTTTCAGTTGTTGAGCTGCAATAGATGTAGTTAATAAGTGCATATTAAAATAACATAATTGTCACTTTTTGTTTTTGGCGCATAAAAAAATAGGGGATGTAAAACACCCCCTATTAGATTTATAACCCTATTGAATTTATGGAGAAGGGTCTCTTTGAGTAGATGGTGTAGCGGTAGCACCTGCCATACCTGCAAATGGATTGTCAGCAGTAGCACTATCCATAAAATTAGGTGCAAAACGCTCACTTGCGGTAAATGTCAATGTATATCCACTTAAATCTCCCATAGCAGTACCAGTCACCATTGTTCCAGCAGTAACATCTGCACCATTTTCTATTCCAACAGCATACCATTCGTTATGGTTAGTTTCAATAAAAATGTGAGGGCGACCATAAGCCATTAATTTAATTTCCTTATTATCTTCTTTACTTAATTTCGGAAAAGTCATATTAACAACCTGCTCAAAGAATGTAGTTCCATTCTCAATAGATGATGTTATATTTGTTTCGAGGGAAGCATTTCCTTTGACATCGTAAACGTGATAATTGAAAGTACCATCCATATTGGTAATCTCATCATTTCCAGCTGAATTTATTGTTACAGAACCTAAATCTCCGTAATCAACAAATACGACTGTTTTTACACCACCTACGGCATCTTTACAAGGTCTTAATCTTCCGCCAGTTAAATCACAAGCCATATTATAAGTATTAAAAAGGGGGTGGGTTTAGCACCCCCATATTAGACGATTATTTATTAGGTGTAAAGAACAATGTCACCACCGATACCATATTGGACACCAGCAGTAAATCGCATAATTACACGGACATTTTGACTTCCGTCAAGGTCAGCCATATCAATAACTTTAACCTCGTTGTGGTCTGCTAATAGACCAGTACCAAAGTACAAGTTAGATGTTTCCGCAGCTACAGCATCATTATCAGCAAGACCGTTAGCAACAAACAAAGGAATACCTTGAAAGTTCATTTCAGTTTTACCAACGTGATACAAGTCACGATATCCTAAAGCAGCTTGTGCAGATACATAAGCCTTAGCGATGTTTGAAGAAACGTAGATTTTCAAATCTTCTTTCCCATAAACAGCAGAAGGAATTGCATCAACGATTTTCCCAAGCTCAGCGATTACGTTAGAAGAAGTAACAGTAGTTCCTGTAACATCTACAACATCAGAGTCAGCAGCTAATAGTACAGAAAGACCGTCAAACTCACCAGCAGTAGCGTCAGCACCTTGCCAGATGTTTTGCTCGGTTTGCTCCGCAACTTTAGCAGCAACGTGACCGATTAGGAAATCAGCGAATTTAGGAGGTAGGTTGTCATAGGCAGAATAACCCATTTGAACAGCTTCCCAGTCAGAACGGAAATCCTTCTTACAAAGCTCAAGGTTTACTTGAAACTCTTCAGGTTGGAGAATACGCTCTGTCAAAGTCAAAGAACCAGCATCAGTAAAATCACAAGAAGCGTTTCCAATAAGACCGCTTGTCGCAACTTTCTTTACAACTTCTTTGTACTTTACATTAGGCTTTACAGTAATACCGCCATTTGCGATTGTATTACCGCTTAATAGAGCAGCAGAGATGTACTTTCCAGCAAACTCTCCTGCATATGTAGTAGTAATTGATGGAGTTGGCATAATTTAATTTTAATTTAGTTTATTTTGGACATTACTCGGTCAAGTGTCGAAAGAGGGCGATTTTGACCGAACTTAAAGCCCCCGTTTTTTTCTTGTTTTTCCTCTGGATTGTGTGCAATAGGCTCAACTGCTGGTTCAGCAGATAGCTTTTCAATTTGTGCACTCAATTCAGCTTTTTCTTCTTCGTAAGATTCCATTTCCTTACCCATTTCACCTTTCATTGACTCAATCATATCCTTGAGTTCAGCGATTTTAGAATCGAATTCGGATTTAGAAACATATTTTTCTTCTTCTAACTCTTCTTCTTCTTCAACTTCTTCTTCTTCTTCCTCAGCTTCTTTTTCAGCTTCGTCTTCTTCAGCAAGTTGTTGTTCGTTAGATTCGTCAGATAGTTCAGTAGCCTCTTCAGCTACTTCGTCTTCAGACAATACGACTTCTTCCTTGACTTCAACTTCAGGAGCAACTTCTTCAGCAGATACTTCTACGTTTTCTACTTCTTCTTTTACCTCTTCGGAATTAATCATAGAAAGTTTCTGCATAATGTCTTTTAATATAAGAGTTGCTTTACCTTCCATAATAAAAATTTAACTTTAAAGTGTATAATAATAACTAATAATAATTTCTCTGTTAGATTTTGCCTACACCCTGCGCTCTTAATGTACCGTCACAGCACTTTCGTGAGTAGGTTCTACCGTTTTTGCAGAGACAACCACGTTTTGAATTGCGTGGAGATGTTCTGCTTGGTGTTTCTTCTGTTCTTTTCATTTCTTACTTGCTTTAGTTTGTAGTGACTTTAACACTCTGGCTGGAACAGATACTCCCCTTCCCTTCCCAGCAGCTCCTTTTGAATTGCGTTTGCTACCTCTCTTTGGAGCAGGGTTTTTAGTATCGGAATTTGGTGCTTTCGGGCTTCTAATAATTCTTCCTTTGTCATCGTACTTTGCTAATTTATGTTCTTTGCAAGGCATATACCACGTCTGCCCATCTACATCGTGAGTATGATATCCTTCGCAACCAATATCCTTTGCAATTCTTAATGCTTCCTCTTTTGAATCATAGGCGAGTCTCCCATCAATCTCTTTAGATGCTAAATCTAACTTAGATTCCTGAGAGTTTATCTCGTCAAGTTTAGTTTCTGCCCAACGGATTCCTTCTTCGCCTCCCCAAGCATCCCATAGAAGACCACCACAACCTTTATTGTATGGTTCGTCTTTCTTTTTCTCAAATCTATTGTAAGATGCCATCTCTGATATCAAACAACGAGATAATGGTTTACCATCAACCAATAGTTTGGCGAATTGCCACGCTTGAGGTGTTCCGCATCTTGGTTTATTGCTGTCATAGTACGCAAGAGCCTGTTTAGCGTTCTTTCTGGCAGCAGATGGGTAATCTTTGTATGTTTTATCATACAAGCCAAGTTCAAGCTCATCAGATAGCTCGTGACAGTCACAATTAAGCTCTAATTCACCTAATTCACGAAGTTTAGACCTACTCCAGCCTAAAGCTGCCTTACCACCCCATAAAAGGTATGAAATTGTACCACAAGCCTTAGAATCACTTGGGTCATAGTATTCAGCAGCTCTTGATAAGTAAGAATACATCCTCTTTATCGTGGACACACTGAGTTTTTCACCCCTACTGAGCTGCTGAGCTCTTATTTTCCCCACAGAGGTGGCGCACTTATTATTTACCTTCTTATTTAGCTCAATACCACGCTTTGCGTTGTTTCTAACGCCACTTCCGTAGTCTCCGTATGTAGCTAACTCGTATTTATCGCCAAGAATTACGTTAGCAACTTCTAAAAGTATTTGTTTAGCTTCGTTATCTTCTTCAAGTTGCTCTATTTGAGACATAGCAACTTCGTCGGTGAAGTAACCCTCAATAGAGAATCCTTTTACTTTACCAGATTTAACATAATCATCCCAAACTTCTTCATTGTTTACTTTCATAGACACCATCCAAGTACCTACAGGCATATCTAAACCGTATTTACGGCTCTTGTCGTGCACTTTATCCTCTACAATCCACGATTCTACCACAGACAAGCCGTTAAGCTCTGCTTGGTGCTCTAAAGTGCTTTTATTTTGATTACCACGCATCAAAAATAGCTCTGACGCTTTGCGTACAGTGTCTTCTGAGAAGTAAATGTAGTATTCATCCTCGCCATTACGTCTGTATATGTTCTTATTAGGGATTAGTGCTGCACCCATAAGAATCTTCTTCTCTTTATCTACTTCGGCAAGTTTTACTTCTTTCTCTTCGGATAGGGCGATAAAATGTTCTTCTATCGCTGGCTTCTCTACTATTGAAATGGCATCTATGCCAGAGAACAATCCTTCTTCGTCTATAAAAAGTTCTATAATTCTCATACTATTAAATTAACCGAATGATGCGGTGTTTGTTATGTTTCTATCAAGTTCTTGTTGTGTGGATATATCCTTACCTACTACAAATGCTTTTACTGGCTTAGCTTTTTGTTCTGTTATAGTTTGCGCTAACTGAGATGTCTGAGATGCGCCAACAACATTAAAGTCTGGTGCTTGAATTGACACAGAACCTTGACCACCTCCGCCTTTTTCTTTGGGAACTTTAACGCTTCGTATTTGTTTCACCTGAGCTAAACCTCTGGCAATTGCTGCTGCTGCTGCAATAGCACCTCTAATTGGTGAGTCTTGTAAAGCTATAGGCTTAAATTGCGATTCAAAAGCAGCTTGAGCTGTTTGATATGTAGAAATAAGAGTTGATGCTATAGCTAATGCTTTTCCTTCTCCAGTAGATTTACCAGCTAACTCACTAAAAGCATCAAAAGCATCCCCTGTGACCCTCAAGCCTTCTCTTTTAGCGAAAGCCTCTGCTTCAGCTATCTTTATTCTTTTCATTGACAAGTCTTGCTCTACTTGTGTTAATTGCTCTTGAAGCTGAATTTGAGTTTGTTGGTCGTTCATTAAGCCACCCATAAATGTAGCTCTAAATGCAATTTCGCCCTGCAATCTTGCTTTCTTTTGCTCTAACTGCTCAGTATCTAAATCAAATAGTTTTCTTGCTCTCCTACCTTCATTACCTATATCTGCCGTCTCTTCAAGTAATTCAAGCTCGGCAAATTCAGCATCATTCTTTACTTTATTATCATACCTCTTTTTAGCAAAATCATTTTGCATTTGAAGTAGCTTTGTATCAGTCTCTTCGTTTATTCTTACAATATATTGATTAAGTTCATCTTCAGAGTTAGCTATGGCTGCATTACTTAACTTTGTAGCTTCTGCAATAGCATCTGCATCTTCAGTTCTTCTTTTAAAAGCATCTAATCTTCTTTCTTCATCTTCAACAAACTCTTTTTGCTTTATCCTCGCTCTTTCTTTTATACCTTCAGATTCTATTCTTAGGAGGGCTTCTTCATTCTTTATTATAGACTTAATTTCCCTCTCTCTTGATTGTTGTCTCTCTTTCTCAAAATCTAAATCACCTTCCTTATAAGCAGCGTTTCTTTTTCTTCTCGACCTTGCTCCTTTTTCATTTGACTCAACTTCAAGGTCAACAAATTCCAAAAGGGTATCAATATCCTCTTGACGAGATTCAACAATTTCATCTCTCGATTTTAAAGCACTCATAATTGCTCTTTCCTCAAGAGTATAGCTGTTTCTTATTCTCAATATAGCATCATTGTAACCTTTTGACTTCTTTCCAGCTTCAGAATACTTTTCACCTTCTTCTTCTATCCTTTTAGCTCTTTCCTCTGAAAGCCTTAGAGCCTCTGCTTCAGTGCTATTTGATTCCCTTAATTCATTATCTAAATCTATTTGAGCTTGAGTTTGCTCCCCAGACAACTCTTGTATCTTTTGTTTAGCAGCTTCAGATTTAGCTAATCTAACTATGGCTTCTCTATGTAAATCAGTTAATCTTATAGCTTCTTCAGTTTGGTCAGCTACATCCTGAAGAGTTAAATCAGCGTTCTTTAAACTTTGAACATACTCTGGGAACTCTTCATTTAGTAAATGTATAGCTTCAGCCTGTTCCTCTTGTGATTTATTGGAGTCCTGAAGCGTTTTTACATACATTTCAAAATTACCAGCAGTGCCTTCAACCATAGAACCAGCATCAGACATTGTATCTTTAACAAGTTGACTACCCTTTACAACCTGAAGTAACATCTTATATAAGTCATCACCATAAGTAATTAGTAACTGAATTCCAACCAAAAACGCTGCTTGTGCTGTAAACAAACCTTTTAAAGCTCCAGAAAAAGAGCCTGTAGCTTTTACGTTTAACTGAACTAAGTTTACTAACTGAGATAAGTTGTTTGCAATCGCAGTAAAACCAAAACTTGCATCGGATGCGAGTCGGCTGGTTTCCATTATGATTGCGTTATTCAAGCCAGATGTGGCTCTCATATTGTCTGTGGCTGCTGCTGCTGCATTTGCTGCTGATGCTTTGGCAGTTAGGTCTTTGTCAAGTTGTTTTGCTGCTAAAGATAATTGCTTATCAGCTATAATAGCTTTCTGCTCAGCAGCAGTTAATTTATCAAAATTATCTTTTGTTACTTTTAGAGCCTTATTAGTATTCTTTGACTCTCTTTCGTTTACCTGTATGGAAATTATTATCTTCTGCTCAGCCATTTCTATATGATTTTGATTTTCTGACTCTTGTTAAAATTTCTTTTGTGTCCTGCCAATCTCTTGGTGCTTTATATAATCCTTTAGCGATATCTACGTTATGAGATACGCCATACCAATCAGAAAGCTGCAATAAATCTATAATATCTTTTATCATAATACGTTCAGTATTTCTAATTTAGACTCTCCTGTTTTTAGGTTGGTGTCTATTGAATTTATTGTAAATACTTTGTCGCCAATCTGAAATCTATCGTTTAGCTTATAATTAAGTAACACACTATTCGGTAAATGTGCTGTTAACTTGAATATACGTTTCTTTGCGTTGAAGGCATCTTCTATATATGTTTTATAAAACTTCTTAAATAACGAGTTAGTTTCTCCACCATAATCTTGTAGATTCCATTCGTCAACTTCATTATCAAAGTTTAATGTAAATGATGGAGCTACACTACCAGTTCCATTTTCATTTGTGTTTGACGGCTTCCAGTAATTAAATAGTTCGTCATTATCGTTGCCAGTGTTATAATTTATTCCGTTATCAGCAGTAAGTCCAGTTATCCTTATTCCATAAAATAAAACTGGTTTAGTCAAAACTGGTTCGTAATTTGCTGATGGCTGGTCTCCAGCTTCTTCGTCTTGTTCTACAGGCTTAAAATTATCTCCAGCAGAATAACCCCATTGAATTGACGTTATTGAATTGTCATTCTCATCAAACAGTCTTTCAAACTTCATATGTTCAAATGGTAATTTAACCTTATATGGTTTACCCCTATCAACATCAGTTGGTTTAAACTCTTCATCACCAAACACGTGATTAAAAGTCTCTTCGTGCTGCTTCATAAGAAGAGTTTTTGGTTTCTCGTATTCAAAGTCAATCTCACTAAATGGTATAGTGGACTCAACATCGTGCTCTGATGAATCAACGTATTTTGTTATGTCAAATATCTTTGGATTGTCATCATAGAAATCATCAAGTGAAATTAGTCTTATCTTACCAAAATTAGGGTCTCCAACATCATCTACATAATACATAGTCAGATTGAACATTTTTATAATTCCACTTAAAAAATCTATAACCTTAATTTTAGGTAAAACGTCTGATATTAAAATTGTACTGGCAATAGTTAATTGAGATGGATTGCAGTTTAAATTTTCTATATCTGTTCCGTCAAAAGTGTTAGCTGTAAACCTAAGTGTTGGAGTAAAAGCTAAAGGACTTGTTGATGAAACTTTAAATTTAAAGTTGTAAACTTGTGTCTCTGGATTGGAATCTGTAAAAGTCAATATCTGAGTTCCATTAACATTTAATAATTCAGATACAACTGAATCATTCAATATAATTTGAACATTATAATTAACGCTTGTTGTTGGCGTTATTGTAAGCCTCGCAGATATACTATTATCAACGTCTTCATTAGCAGAATAAGAAACAACTTGTCCATTCGAACTTATACTAACTATAGTAGCTCCAGATGCGTGTTGCCAATCCTCAAGTATCTTAACAAGTTCTTCGGAGTTTTCTCCGCCCAAAACACCCTTTTCTTTACTTAGCCACATATATAAATTAGACATAGGAGTTGTGTCTATAAAATCTGAATTAACAAAATCTATTCCGTACTCAGATTTAGCTTCTATAGCAGCTATTATATCTTTTACTTTTATAGCTGGTTTAAGTTGGTTAAATCTTAGTGCTACGTTTTCACTATGAGTGCCGTTGTGATAAGACAAATCCCCATCAAGAGTAGTTGCGCTATGGTTGTCGTCTGAATTAAAATAAAGTCTTTGTGTATGTGTTATTAATGGGTATATAATTGACTCAGAGAAATACCCAGTTGTCAATCCAGTCTGAACTTCAGATACGCCATAGTCGTGGTCGAATGCGCTTAAATCTAAATCTGTAAGCTCATCGTCTCCTAAGGCATCTTTTAAGCTTACAGTATTACCGAAGAATGTAACATTGTAAGCGTAGGCTTTGTTATTCTTCATTTTTACGCCATTCAGAAATACCTTACCTCTTCTGAAGGGTATATAATTTATTTCTAATACAGCCTCTACTTTCTTTCGAGCATCAAATGCGCCCTCAGATATAAAGTAATTATAAAAGTGCTTAAATATCTTATTATTCTTTTTAGAAGCAGGTAGAGTGAATGACTGAGAGAAGTCAGTAAATACTTTAGATATATCACGAATATCCTGTATTTTAGATGTAACAGAGATTGTTTCATCCTCAAACAAGTCCACTTGCTGAAATACATTATCAGCATCTTTTATATGTAGTATAACCTTATTCATTATCGAATAGTGTTTATCTTATCAAACGCAAAGTCAAATTCTACTGTGTAGTTTACGAGCTTATCGTTAGTTCTGGTTTTGAATTGTAACGACTGTGTTTTTGGGCGTAAAGGCAACACCTCTTCAGTGTCAGTTAGTCTTGTCATCCACACTTGCTCTGATAGCATAAGCTGTCTGAACACCTCGTTGAATAATTCATCTATGTAACCAGTGTTCATTGTGATACTTTCTTTACCTACTAAATCTAATACTCTGTTCTGATGTGCGGAGGTATCATAGGTTGGTGTAGAAGAGAAATCCATTACAGATGCTTTGTAATCGTTTGACTCGGCATTTATTGAATTCATACTCTTCTTGTCAAACCACAAATCCTGTAATGCGCCATATTTATTTACAAAGGTAACTCTGATTGGGTCGTATATGGAACAATCAAAGTTTCTTACTTTTATAATGTGAGCAGCAGAACCAGCATCAGTATCATAACCTACTACAATCTCATCTACTTCACTTATGTCAAGGTAACTTAGGAATTGCTCAAGGCATCTTGATGATTCAAGTGTACCGCCATCTTCTAATACTCTTTCTTCGTATGTAGCAGCAGTTATGTTTTCATTATCATCATTTTCTCCTGATACAGATATGTATTGAATTTTTTGGTTAGTGTTATCATTATCAGATATTATTTCGCTCCTGATAAGCGTTCCATTATTATAATACGCCACACTATTAGTATTTTCTGCAAAGATAGGGATACTTATATTACCATCGTTTGGTCGATATATAATTGAGTTAGATTGAAGTAGTGAACGGCTTGGCTCAGGATTTACACCTTCCTCAAAGTAACCATACCCCTCTACAGCTACAAATTGATTAGTGTAATCACTTGGCGTTACTGTAGGGGATGATATTGAACTACCACTTGAATTTTCGGCAGTTATAACGGCATTAGCCCATACGCAATAGCTATCATATTCTCCATCGTATTTAACGTCTATATAATCTCTTATAAGCTCTGATATCTCAAATACAACTTGGTTGTTAGCTTCAAGCTCTGATTTAGTTATAGTGTACTTTAAATCCGCAGCATCAGGCGATGTGTCTTTTACACCCTCATATATATAGAGCTTCAGTGTAGCAGTTGCAAGTGAACTATCTGACACCTTTATGTAAAACGGACTCCTTGTGTTTATTATTTGTGCCATCCTATCTTTTCAGTTTATAAGTGTTTCCCTTTTTAATATAACCAATACTTGTCATAAATGTATCTAAGTCCTCCATAATATCTGACTTCAGAGGCTCTCCTATTGAATCTTTTATTTCTTTAAGAGCTCTTTCTACAACTTCACCTATAAAGTTAGCTGGAGCAATACCTTTATCGCTTATACTTCTTCCTATTAAAAAAGCAAGTGTATTCACTTTTGATTCAAGCGTATTTCCTTTTACGCCATCAAGATTTACTGGCTTCTCTGTTATCCATCTTTTAAGAGCACTTATATTTGGATTAAATTTACCTGTACCTTCGTCAACATACTTTAAATATGCGTTTCCATATAAATTTATAGAATCACCCTCAGCTTTTGCTTTTAAAGATTCACCACCTTCACCAGACGATTCTACTCTTGCGTTTATACCAGAACTTCTTGGTCTTGATTTAACGTAAGAATCAAGAAAGTATTTGATAAGCTCGTTGTCAGCGAAACCCTTTAGATATGCTCTTGTATTTTTTAATACTATATCCATTATCTACAAGCGTCTCCTGTTGCGTTAATAAGCTGCATATCCGTATTGGCGGTCTCTATAACTAAATCCATACTCCAACCAGCCAGTAGATTCTCAAACCTATCTTCAAACTGAGTGGCAGATGCGTCAGAGACAAGTTGGTAATTATCGTTATGTAAATCGCCTCTACGAAGAGATGATTGTAATCCATTGATTACTGTAAGCTGAGTGTTAAATACATCGTGCTTGTTATCTAATCCCCTGTATGGAGTGGAGGCAGCAGCTAACTTATCATCTTTATTCTCGTTTACGATATCCATACAAATCACTTGTAAAGAGAACGTCATTATGTGGTCAGAAAAAGTCACATTCTGTACATTAACGTGCGCCAGTGGGAATATAGTTTGCTTGGACAAGTCCACTTTAAATATATCGCCAAACGTAACAGTATTGACAGATGGACTACCATCAAGATATGTATTTAGTTTATCTATTAAATCGTAATATGCTCTCATCGTTTATATGCTTTCTTAATCATCATAGCTTCTAATTCGTTTTTCTCTTTTTCAAATGTTAGGTAGGTGAGGCATTGGAAGAGTGGACTTTCGGTAACCTTATTGAATTTAAGGACATCCCCTTGAGCAAGTGCGTAAATTGATTGATACCAACCCCACTTTGAGCCAAAGTTTGCTTGAGCAGATAAGTCTGTTCCTCCGTCAGATTTTTCTGTATAAAGGTCGGAATAGCTTTCAGTAACTCCATCCCTAAAGCGTAAAAAAAAACCATAGAACTCATAGCTACATCGAGTGGCATCTCTTTCATTAGTTCAGATACCTCATCACTTGGTTCGTATGGCGCAATCGTATATTTCTCTCTACTCTTAAAGTTGACTGGTCTGTACAGCACTGCCATAGCTTTGTGCATTGTTTGCCAATCAGTAATCCCATTCTCTATGTCAATATACTCGCCAAGAGATATACGCTCTAAGTTTGGTATAAAGCCCATATCTACGTTAAGTAATTTGAAGTGGCGAATAATATCAGGCTTCTCTTCAAACGCCTTGTTAATTATTGTGAGTACCTTTTCCGCCTCACCTAAAGGAATCTTTAATACATCTTTGAATTCAACATTACAGAATATCTCAATAGTCTTTAGATTGATAAACTCTGCTGCGTTCTCATCATCTTTGTTACTGTCGAGTATCTTTAAGTATTTCTGATACTGTCCAAGTGTTATGTCAGAAAGTGCGTCTGGAACGGATAGTTCTATTTGTACGTTATTCGCCATATTAAATTAACTTTTATGTTTGTTACTGTTTCTCCAACTGCCTGTATGGCACAATATATAATACATTAGTATAGTAAAGTACATTGTATTATATATAGTACATTGTATAGTAGTGTACATTCTATTGTATAAAAAGAATATATATACATTGTACTCTACTATACATTGTATTATACTGACAGCTTATTTCCGTTGTAAAAGTGCCTGTATAACTCCCATATTTTATCAGACCACTCATCCTTATCGTATAGTTTGGGCGAAACTATCTTTGATGCGCCATTATCAATAACTATCTTGAACTGATTGGCAGATGGGATTGGGTAGATTCGTATGTTTCTTTCCAGACACCAGCTAAATGCTTTTAAGGATTCTGGGTGATTCTGTAGATTGATTACTTTTTTCTTGCGCTTTGCCATAATACAAATATACAAAATACCTATTAGATTCACAAGGGTATTGAATTCAGTTGGCAGATGGAAAGTAGGGTATGTATAGAGTTGACATATATTAGCTGCTGGGGTGTCTTTACAGGCAGAGTACCCAATATAAAGCCATTTAAGGCTATTTAGAGACGTTTTAAGGGCATAAAGGGTGTTGTGTGGTATGTTGGTATGGTTGGAGGTGAGAAACGAGCTAAGAATGAAAGAAAAAGATACCTATTTAAATGCTTTTTATATATCCTGATTTGATTAAACGCCTGACAATAAACATCATAATCTACATTATGTTAAATTGTATAGTTATAAAAAAACCCTCCGAAGAGGGCAAAACATAATGAAAACATTATTTGTTTTTTATTTTATTAGTGAGTTTATTTTAATTTTAATATCCTCAACGCTGTTGTAAGTTGGGTTGATGAAGTAATCATTTCGCCAATCTATAGCACAAATTTTATTGTTGTGTGCATTTCTCCAAATTAAAAAACCATTGTATTGTTGTGGCAATTTATTTTGTTTCCTCTGTTCTTTCTTATATTTTAACAGGTGTTCAAATTGTATCTTATTCGCCATTAGTTTAGGTTTACAAGTTTATATTCTTTGTTCTTTATCTTCTCCTTCGTCTCGTTTGTATTCTCGTTTAGAAACTCATTACGATATTTTGAAGTAGTGCGGGAATAATCCCAGTAGTATTCGTCCAGTTGCGTTTTTCCGTTGTAAGGTTTGAACGCTATGATGGAGCGATAGCTTTGAAAATATACGCCTTTATCGGTATATATTTCGAACTGGTTCGCAATAGGGTTGCCTGTTCGTGGGCTTGTCATTTGATGTACTTTTACTTTTTTCATCTGTTTAGTTGTTAAAAATTAGTTGAAATAATATATATAAGGGGAGAAAGAAAGCCATAATTTTAACGGCTTTAAATGTGAGTTTATCCACCTTTGCAAAAAATTGTTCGATTTTGTCATTCTGTTCTCTCATTGTTTATCTGTTAAAAATTCTCTAATTTGATAAGGGTCGAGCGTAGTGAGTTCCTCAATTTGCTCTTCAATAAAATATTCAATTCGGCAAATCAAATCATTACAACTTTCTGAATCATTCAAAAGCCCCTGCCCTTGAATATAGTCCGCCAATCGCTCATAATAGCTTTTTGATTGGCTTGTGTTATTTCCGATATCAGATATTTTATCTGTAAAAATGTATCCTGCCATCTTATTAAAAATTAAATGAAACTAAATCAATGTTTTTGATGATGGTAAAAATACCTCCCAAAATCATAGGTACAAAAATACCTACTATTGACCAAAATACTATTTTATCGATTGTGCTATTATTTACTTTTTTCATTTTATTATGTTTTAAAATTATAGTACAAACATACGCCAAAGGATTTTATTCAATGTTAAGCCAATGTTAAGAAAACTTTACCAAATTGTTAAGCGTTATTCTGGCTTATTACTATATGAACGTGCGCACGTTATTTACGACAATTTTACAACATATCCAAACATTTATACAATTTAGAACCAATCTACATAACTGAATTGACCGAGTTCATTATTCCCATTGAATTGCGCACCGATTGAATCTATTACATATTAAATTCATAGGGCGCACAACTCAACAGGATATTGAATTTACTATTCAAATCTATCGGACTTTTACTTTGTCTTTTGTCAAAACATATTCAAATTCTTGATTGCAATCATTACCGAACGGAATAACCCCCCAACCTGTTGTCTCGCTCATATCTAAATTATAGATATTACCCTCTCTTTGTGCGAATCGTAACAACTGAGCGAATTTATATTCTGGGTCGTGTCCTCTTTTATTATTAAACATATCATTGAAATCATTGAGCCATTTTTCCATAGCATCTGGATATCCATCCCAATGTTTGTAAATCTTAGCGTAGTTTACGCCCTCTATCTCTATTGTGCATCTTGTTGCCATATCTTTTATATTTATTTATTATTCTTATTATTATTATACAATGATTATCGTCGTACAATGATTATCATTGCACCTGTGGATGATTATCCTGTACTTCTCGTATGAATATCCTGTGCTTCTGAATATCCACATTATACTTCTGACAAATTAGTTTTAATAGTTCTATTTTATCACTGGCGTTAAATACCGCACTGGTATTTGCCAGACTTGGAATGTTTA
>CENI01015478.1_pt1 | contig 14356 bp, 6 predicted proteins | sample 530161 | NCBI WGS metagenome assembly CENI01 (sample SAMEA2591107, study PRJEB7988) | marine metagenome | isolation source: saline water (ENVO:00002010), including | reverse complement strand
GTTCCATACTCTATTTTCATTTTCAGTTGCAATCACTAAAGGAATATATCCTAAGTTATCTTTACTTCCTGTAGTTAAAAAATTTAGACTGCCTGATAAAGAAGATTGTGAACCACCTGCATATACAGGCATTGCGCCACTTACTTTTGCATTACTGCTAAGTAATAAATCTTTATCGTCACAAGTAAGTACATTACTATTTGCTTTTGAAACATATAGTCCATATCCTCCACTTGATCTATTTCCCATTAATACTCTATTTGCCATTATGAATCCGCTATTAATATCCTGTTGTTACCGCCATCTAATAATATTTGTGCGGCGCTACCTACTGTTATTGTTGAAGATGCTTGTATTCTATCTCCTGCAAGTGTTCCTGTTACAACTAAACTTCCGTCTATTTTTGAAGTTACTGATGACCAGCTACTACCACCATATTGATAAGCTGCTGAAGCTGAACTATTACTTGCAACGACCGTACAAGTATCTCCTGTTATTGCATACAATCCACCTGTTCTACCTGTTGCAGCTTGAATTTTTGCATTTGTTATTCTATCAGATGTTACAGCTGTATCAGAACTTGTAATAAAGTAAAAACCTGGTGCATTTTGTCCTGCAGAGCCTCCCGGTCCTGCAGGTCCTGTTGCTCCTGAAGGTCCTGTTGAACCTGCTGGGCCTGCGGGCCCTGTTGGTCCGTTTGGTCCTGTTGGTCCTGTAGCACCATCACTACCATTACTACCATTACTACCATTACTTCCGGCTGGTCCTGTTGGTCCTGTTATATCTAGTGTTCCACCTAAACTTACTGTGCCACCTGCTGCATATTTTAAAAAGTTTGTTCCATCTCCTAAATAGAAGTTACCACTAGTATCTAAATAAAATCCATCTGTGGTATCAGTAAAGCTGTCTTTATTAGGAGTTTTAAATACTCCTGTTCCACCAGTAGCACCAAGTGTTAGTGCACTTGATACACTTAAATTATTTGTAAAGTTTGCATTTGATGTAATTTTTTCTGCACTTAGTGTGCCATCAACAAGTAAAGAACCGCTAATATGTTGTTCTACTAAAGAACTAAAGTCTGCCGCATCTGCTTCTGAAGCTGTTGCTGTTGCAGCGGCTGTGTATATTCTAATACCTGCTTTTTGTTCGCTATTGTCTGTCACGAGTACTCTATCGTTCGGTCTAATTGTATTATCAGCTGCTGAAGCTATAACTAGCGCAGCTATTGCATTTGCAGTTGCATCATCTAAAGTTCCAACCCACGTTGCTACTTGTGCCTGGCTTAGTCCTCCTGTAGAAGCTTCTTCATATGAGAAGAAACCACCATCACGAACACCAGCTGGTCCTGCAGGTCCTGCCGGGCCTGGTGCTCCACCTCCAGACTGTGCTATTGAAATTGGAACTGTTCTAGTATAAGTATCTCCACCTTCTGCAACTGTTACTTTAACTATTTTTGGTGTGGTGGATGCAGTAGCTGTACTTGCATCAACCGTTGCTGTTGTTCCTGATATACTTACACTTCCATTTGTAAATTGCATATCTGATTGAGAACTACCATCTGCATCAAGTAATTGAATTGTTGGAGTAGATACTAAGTTTTGTCTAGTTACTGTTAAAGCAACATCCTGTGCTGATCCGCTAGGTGTTAAAACACCGTCTGAATCAAAATTAATTATTATTGCAGCTACATTTATATCCACTACTGGAGATAGTATTTTTGAAGTACCTGTTACTCCACCAGTAGCACTTGTTGGATGATATGCTGAAGTAATGTATGATGATTGAGTTCCTAAAGTTGTTGTTAATCTTCTGTTTCGTACCCAGTAATACTTTGTACCTGCCGCTGCAGTAGTATATGAAAAATTTGTTTCATTATCACAGATGTGTATACGAGTAGCATTTGCTCTATTATTATCATCTGATGCCCAAATTTCAATATCATCACTTTCATCTCTAAAGGAAGAAGGATTATTCCATGTTAAAATTACTGTTCCTGGTTTTGTTGTCGTTGCAGCTAAACTAGTAGGAGCATCAGGTGCTGCTAATGGTGCTGCTTGAGTTGCTCCCTCTCTTCTAATTACATCTGCTCTAGAAGTTGTTATCTCATAAGCATCTGCATTGTACTCTGTTGCTTTTATTGATACTGTACAATTTGGATTAAAATTTAAGTTTTCTAATCTAAATAATTTGCTTGAAAAACCAAAAGGTTCATAGGTAAGTGCTATAACTTGACCTGCTTTTAAAAGCAGTCCTTTTTGTCCAACTGTAAATGAAATTTCTTGATTAAATCTACTTTGTTTTAAAGCGTACTCTGCAGCTAAACGAGCATTGTAATAGTTTGTTATACCATTTAAATTATAGCTTGCTGTTTTTGGAACATCTCTATCCGCTTTTAGATACTCGCCATTAAAATAAGTAACACTTCTAGATCCAAAATTATTTTGAGGATCAGGTATACTTGCTTTTACAGTATTTTTTGCATTTTTCTGAGAATTATCAACAAGACCTATGCTACCAATTATATCTGAATTATCAATATATTCTGGATTTACATTCCAAGTATAATTAACAGAATTAAAAGAAGAACTTGTGGTTGGTGCGGATGCCTGTGTTTCAATATCTAAACTATATTTACCATTGCTGTATGATAACATACCGTTCATATGCACTAAAAAAGCATTTATATTAGAAAATACTGATTTACTAGTATCTATTGTTATATTTGTTTGATGCCTAGTCACAAAACATTGTTTTGGTTCTTCCCACCCAACATATCTCCAATACTTTACAAAGTCAGAATCATATAAAGAATAACTAATATCATAAGCAGCATCAATAGTTATACTACTAGGGCCAGAGCCTGATACTTTAGTTAAAGGTATTTGTTTATTACTAACAAACTGCATACCTCCTGTAGTGCCTGACTCATGAACTGGTTCATCTTTTACACCTGCAGTAGTTACTTTATATACATTGCCATTAGAAGTTATAATAAACTCTCCAAGTTTGTACGTTATTGCACTAGAGTATAGTCTATAAAATTTTCCAGAAACTTCACTAAAGGTTATCTTTGATCTTGAGTCTTGGACTTCATCAGCTGATACTTTTCCTGAAGCAATATGCAATCCATTAGAATCTACAAGCTTATAAATGTCTCCAACAGCTATACTTGACTCATTTGCTGTGAGCATTGCTTTTACATCTGATCTAACATCACATAGTCTTGCACTTGTTATAAAAGAAGCTAAATCTACATCATTATTTGTATCTAAGTTTTTACCATACCTATCACTACTCATGTAATCTAATAATTGCATTGCTGGATTACTTGATGCTCGTCTATCTGCAGTTAACTCACTGACTGAAAATGTTAATCCTGTATCATAGTTAGTTTCTGTTATAGTTGTAAAAGCTTCATCTACTTCTGCTCGTCTATCTGAACCAACATAATTATCAATAATTCTAGTTTCTCCTGTTTGGTCAATAGTTATTCTTGCCCCTGTTAAATCTGAATTATTAGTAAAATTAGTAAAAGCACCACCGCCTCCCATAAAGAAGTTTCTTGATTTAAATACTTTAACTTTTGTTAATACATCAGTAATAGCATCAATCGCAACATTACCATTATCGGCTGCTACGTACTTCATTCCTTTTAAAGTTAACTGATCACCCCAGTTACCATAAGTACCAGACCAAACACCTCTAATAGGTCCTCGTGGTAGATGCCCTAAAGAAGCTATCCCGCCTACATGAACATCATAAAGAACTTTTCCCGGCTCTTTAGTAGCATTTGTCATTTCCGCATCATAACCTGCTTTTAAGTTAAGTGCGTCATTTCCACTATTACCTCCAAAAGTAAGTACTATTTCATTATCTCCATTTACTGTTATTGCAGAAGGACTTTTTCTATGAAGTGTAAATGTTGATCCAGTAAAATTTTTGTAGTTCCATGTTCTCATATGCCAGTAATCATTAGAACCAGTCTTCTTCATTCTTAAATAAGTTTTTGCTGGTATTCCATTTACTGCGTCTAAATCTGGGGCAGAGTCTAGTATAAATCTATAATGAGAAGTTTTATTATTTGTATGTAAGGTATATTTATGTAATATTCTAAAACTAGTATCACTTCCATCTCCTTCTACAGTAGTAGTAGACCAACTTGATCCATCAGTACTTCTTTCAACGGTTACTGTGTCTCCTTCTAAGAAGTCTGCATGATCGTCACTAGAGCCTAAAGTTGGATCAGGAATATAAGAGTTGTCATAATTAAAACAATCAAGTACTTTTCCTTTAATAACATATTCTAGTTCTGGTGTGGTTGTTTGGTCTGCGCTTAATACATGAGAAGTAACTGTGTAAGCTGTATCTCGTAATCTATGATTAGGGCTCCAATAAGGAAGGGTGCTACTGTAAAAATCTGCTTGTCTTTTAAATTGATAACCGTCTGCTCCATTTGCCCTAGTAACTAACATTCCATTTGCTGATTGTGTTAACGATCCTTTATGTATAGAAAACATACTATTTGTAGGATGATCGATTGTTGCAAATTCATTGTCTTGCATTCCAAACGCATCTGACGCAGTAACACTGTTTGAGTTAGCGCCTGTCCAAGCTGAATCTGCTATATTATGATAATGCTTTACACCTCTAACCTGAAGTAATCCAAAAAGAGTTTGAACTAGTTCAGTATCTCCATTTTTCTTGGCTTCTTCTATCGCCTCAACTAACTCTGAATTATCGTCTTTAAATGCTCCTATAGAAGCTGCTACCTGTGCTGCAGCTTTACCTCCTATAGTATTTCCTGTGTCTACTCGGCCATAACATTGTAGTTGGCTATTATCTCTATCGTTTCCACTGCCTGCATTCCTTACTGTAAAGTCTGGTTTGTCTGTACAAATTAAAGATACTCCACCTATATATACATTATAGATACCATGTATCTCTCCTTCACAGAGAGCATGAGCCATATAAACAATTTGTGCGTTCTCTTCTGCTGTATCTGCAAATACAGGTATTCCTTTTACTCTTTGTACACCATATACTACAGGCAAGTACTTTGCACTAAGTCCTATATTTAAGTCAATTTCATTATTTACTGGTACCTGACTTTCTTCTAACCAATACTTTCGTCCACCCCATCCAAAAGCTCCTCTTTTTTTGCTTTTTTGTTCATACGCCGTTTCATAAGTAGTATAGTTTACTATTTGACTTAGTGTTGTTTCTGAATGAATAAAGCCTAGATCACTAGCATATTCAGGTTTTAGGGCGTCTTCTTTACTAGGTACACCTTTGAAACTTAGTGCTCTATGTATTTCATCTGTTGTTATTCTTCCAACAACTTGATTGAAGTCTGCCCAATGACTAGATAAATTCCATTCAACAATAGAACTTTGTAATCCTTCATTAATTTTGCAAGAAGCAATAATACCTTTAAATAATAGCACAGAAGAATTACCAAGTATATCCCCTGTTTCTGGGTCAATAAATACTTTGTGAATAAATACTTCTCTGTTTAAGAAGTTAGGACTAGCTAAAATTTCGGTAGGTCTTGTGTTAAAAATTGCTTTTAACTCATCAGACTCTAAAGATATGGTTACTGCTACGCTTGTATCTGTGGGATAAGTTGTTGTGTCGTCTGTATCATTTCCTGTAGTAGCAAATGTCATTTTACGATTATCAGTTGTAAAGCCAGTAATAATATAAGTTACAGAAGTTACACCAGTACTAAATGTACCGCTGTTCTTTGTTAATTTTACTTTATCGCCTTCACGAAATCCAAAGTCTATTAGATCTGTAGCATCTCTGTCATCATGAAAAGTAGAGTCTACTGTAAAAGCTGCACTACTAAAGTCTCCTGTTACAGAAACAGAAGTACCTAAGTGATTTCCAGAAAGCTTCAAAGACATGTTCGTAGCACGAGGAGCTGTTGTTTCAGCATACCCTCCAATTGATTCAATTCTGTTTGCTCTGTATATTTGACTTCCGTTTGAAGCACCAGTATGATCTGTGCTTGCATCATTAAAACTTATGTCTCTAGCTGCATCTGTATAATACGCATATCTATTTGCATTTGTACGATAGAGCTTGTCAACATCTGGATCTACATTAAAAGGTCTTTCAAACTTTATAAGATGCGCATACTCAAAAGGCTCATTACTTACCAGTCTTTCTTCTATGGAAGTATTTATACTACGTTTTGTCATGTTATGCCTGTGCTTCTTCTAAGTTTAAAGAAAACGAAAATAAGTTATTTGTTCCTAGAGAATACTCTTGAACGTCACTTGTTTGTACTACTCTAAACATAGGGTTTCCATAGTCAATAGTTGAATTATCTGCTACATCTTTTTGAACTGGTGGTACTACATAGAACCTTCTTTCATCTGTAGTATTAAGTGCAGAATCAGTAGCTAACTTATCTGAAGAAGTTGCTACTCTTACAATCTGGTAAGCTTTATTATGGTTTGAATTAGATGAATCAGCAAAGTTAAACATGTCTCCTGGCTTTAATCCACCAGTTACACTATCGAATCCATCTACTAAAAAATTTGAATCTCCAGAAGTTATACTACCCTGTACAGAAATTGTCCCACTGGTTGTAGTTTGAGGGTTTGTATATTGAGGTAGAACGACATAAAACGATTTTAATCTCCCTCTTTTTTCCATTAAAAAACTATGGATTGGCTCAAATTGAGCCCTTGTCATAGGGTTATATGAAATCTGCATTTTAAAATATTGTCCAGCAATCGCCCTAGTTGTAACGCGTCCACTGTTAGTACGGCTAAAAGAAGTCGGTTGTTCGCTTGTAAATTTAACGCTTGCGAAGCCAGGCCCTTCCGTAAAATTGGTTTGATGTCCATCTCCCGCATCATTAATACCCCAATTAGGATCTGGTAATCTATCTGTAAAATTAGTAAAAGTTGCCATTATTTAGCTAAGCTCCCATACACGCTTGTATCTACTGAAGGTAAAAAGTCTGTACCGTTTTCGTTTGCTGCTTGTCTAATCATTGATATTATGTTTCCTTGTTGATCATTTAGCATGTTCTGTACACTTGCTCCATCTACAGCACTGATGCTGAAATTAATATTTGTTGTTCCCATTCTTCCAATATCTTCATTTGGAATTATATCTACAGGTGGAGTTATTATTTCGGGTCCTTGTTCTCCTACTTGTATTGGCATGCCTGTAGAGTAATTCTTCATTCCTGAAGCTGCACTTGGGGTAAAGTTATTTGCATTTGTTCCTACACCTCGTTGGTTTCTTAAGTAGGAAAGCTCGCCCTCTGTTGCTTGTTTTGCTAAGTTTACTCTATTTGATCTACCACCACCGAGTGTTAAATTTGTAGAAGCTTTTGGAGTATCTGAAGTACCACCACTATAAGTCATTCCTTTAATAAGTTTTATTTGCATAGCACCCATTGCTGCTGCTGCTGCTACAAATGCAGCACTCCAAGGCATACCAGGAGGTCCTGCCATTGCTGATGCAATACCTGAAGCAGTAGACATAATTGCTTGTGCAAGCATCATCTTTTTATTTGACTCAAAAGCTTTTCTTTTAATTGCTTCTTTTTTAGCTTCAAGTGCTTTAATTTTAGCTACAGAAGCTGCTGATTTTCCGTCTCGTTTTTCTTCAGCTTCTATTAATTTGTCTATTTCGCCTGTCTGCTGTTTAGCTTGTGCGGCTGAAAGACTAATCATATTTCCTATTGCTGATGCGGCAGCACCAGTTGCTACTGCTACTTTTCCTGCTGTTGTTTCTGCAGCTTCAAATTCTGCTCCAAAGTTTTGTCCAAGATTTAAAATATTTGCAGAAGCTGTTGCTAGTGCTGAAACAAATACTCCGTCTGCTCCAAATACTTCTGTTATATTGTCAGCAAAGTTAAGTAAATTTTCTTCCATTAAATTAATAGCCATGTTAGTTTCTTGTGCTTTAATTGCAGCTTTAAACTCATCTTCTTCTTTTGTTGCTTGGTCAGCACTCATTGTGCCTTCGACTACTTGGGTAGTTAATTCGTCTTGAAGAGTTTTTAATTCTCTTTTGCCCACTGCTCTTACAGCTTCAATAGCTGCCTGAGTGGTTTGACTGGCTCTTAAATTTTCAAAAGGATCTTCTGTTACACCTGGGACTAACTCTTTAGTTTTCTTTAGTACAGAGTCTAAAAACTTCATTCCTTCTACAGAAAAAGTTTTTGCTATAACCGCTGCTGCATCTGCTGAGGCATTTCCTATATCTAATATTCCAGCGTCTAGATTATTAATGGTGTCTCTCATTTCTAAGAATTGAGCAGCCAATGATCCTTCCATTGCTTCTACTCCAGCTGCATTTAATAATTTTTCTAATCCTGCGACACTCTCTCCATATATTCCAGCAATTTCTTGCCTTGATTGTACCGCTCTTTGTTTCATTACTCGCAACTCTAGTTCTAAAACTTTGAATTGTAAATTAGATATTTTAGTTTCTAATCTCATTCTTTCTTTTGCGGTCTTTAATCTAGTTTCTTCTGCATCCATGAGAGCTTTGATTTGCTCTGCACCTGTTAAGTCAGTTTCTCCTGAGGCTTCAAACTTAGCTATTCGTTTTTGAATAGTTTCTTTTTCAAGTTCTAATTTATTTAATTTTTCTTGTATTTTTAAATTTTGTAATGCTATTTTTGATCTTTCTAAGTCAATTCTTTGTTGTTCTGTTGCTTTAGCAACTATTCCTTCTAATAGTATTAACTCTTTTTCTTTAAAAGCAGATATGGCTGCTTGAACTTGTACTGAATTCTCTCCTTCTAAACGGCTATCGTTTTCAAAGTCTAATAAGTCTCTTGACAATGCAAACTGTCGTAGTTGTTCTTCAGTTAAGTTTGTAGCACTTTTAGCACTTTCAAACATAGCATTAGCCTTTTGCATATTTAAATTAACTGATGCTGATTCTAGTCTTATTATTCTTTCGGCGCTTTCTGCTGTTACCTTTTGACTTTTCTCAAAAATCTTTGAAACTTTTGATATTTCATTTAGTTCTGCTTTAATTCTAATTATAATTTGTTGTTGTCTAAAAAATCTATTTTCTATGTCTTTTAAAACTTTTAAGTAGCCTTCTCCAGTTGTTGTTGTGGCTGCTAATATATCTCGTTCTTCTTGAGTCATTATTGCTCTTAAAGCTTGGTTCTTATTTAATTCTTTTGCATAATTTAGTCTTTGAAGTTCTGTAAGAACTAATTCACCTGAAGTTCTTGTAATAGTACCGTCATCTTCTACAGTAACAATCTGTCTTCTAGCTTCTAGTGCTGCATTTATTTGTCGTAAACTGGCTAAAGGTTTATCAAAATCTGTAGATTTTAGAAATGCATTTGTAAATGCTCTAGCTGAGTCTGCTGCTCCATCAATAGCAGATCGCATATTTTTAACGCCTTTTGCTGCTGCTTCAGCCTCTTCAGCTATTTGTGGAAATAATTTACGTCTTTCTGCATCACCAAATAATGAAGAGTCTGCAGCTTCAAATTCCTTAATTAAATCAGCCATTCCTTTAGTCATCCCAAACTTACCGTCTTTTAAAGTTTTAATAAGAGCATTTTGTGCTTTTGCAACTTTTTCGTCTGCAGTCTCAAAAAACATTCCAAAAATAGATTTTTTTAAAGAGTCTGAATCAAACGCTTGAATTAATAAATCTGTATTTTCTCTATAATATGCTAAAGCATCTGCTGCTTTATTAATAGCTGTTACAGTAGTAAGTATTGTTTCTTGAAAACTTTCTAAACCTTTATTATAAGCTACAAAATCATCTCCGAATTTTTCAAACTGTTCATTAACATGATCTACTCTAGGAGCTAGTAGCTCCATTGTATCATCTAATTCGCTTACACTTTCTTTTAAAGCTTGGGCTGCTGCTCCACTAAATCCTAGCCATTTAGCAAACCCTTGTAAAAAAGGCAAAGCTATTAAAATAGCACTAACAAAGGGCATAAGTTTTGTCATCATTTTTTGGAAAGCTACACCTAAATTTGCAGCTGTTCCTGTTAGTTTAAACATTATTTTATCTAAAAATCCAAACGTAATTCCTTGTTGAGTAAGTTCTGCTTCTGTTAATTGTAACTGAATTCTTAAGTCTGCTTGCGCTGCACTAAATCCTTGAGTTTGTGCAGTATTAACAACTTTAGCTAGTCCTTCGGCCACTATAGCTTTTTTACTTAATTTTTTAGTTTCTATGTCTGTAAGTTCACCTGCTTTAATTCCTTCCATGTCTTTAACATTAGAAATAGCAGTTTCTGTTGATAGTTGATCTTTTAAAAGAACTGACTCGGCTTCTAATAATCTTAGTTCTTCTTTTGCATCTTCATTATTCATTCTTTGAGCAAAACCTTGTTTTGTTTTTAAGTCAGTAATTCGTTGTTCTACTACTTGTAATCTTGATTTTCCTGATAATTCTTTATTTAATGCGCTTTCTAAATTTTTTGATTTATCTTTTCCTCTAACAGCTAATTTAGCTTGAGGACCTGCTTGTGAAGTTGCTCTAGCTGTTTCTGCAAGAGCGGCTTTTTTATCTGCTTCTTGTCGTAAAAATTCTTTATGTTGTTGACGACTTAATGCAGCTCTGTTTTTATTTGCTTCATTCTGTTTATCAATAGATTTTTTTGCTGCAGCTGCTTGTACAGCTAGTGAATTAGTGAAGGCTCCCATTGCAGGTATTGCCATTTTAAGTAGTGTGAAAGCTACTGCTGCAAATACAGTAGAAAATATTAACTTATTCTCTGATAAAAACCTTACTGCTGGTCCGATTGCATTATTTAGGAAACTAAGTACAGCTTGTGAAATATCCGCAAAAGTTGTTGCAAGCAAGGCAAAAGGATCGTTTTCGACCTCTGCAAAAGCTGCAAATTTACTTGTTCCTTGATCTAAGGCTTCGTTTAAGAATGCTTGTCGTTTTTCAAACTCTGTTAAGTCTCCAACCGACTTTCCTATAGTTGCTGCATATTTTGCTGATGCGTCATTTACACGAACAAATAAACCAATCTCATCCAAGAGTTCTGGTTCTACTTTAATTACACCACGAAAGATTCTATCAAGAGCATCAGGTAAGTTTCTACCTAAGGATACAGCAGCGTTTCTTGCTACTTCACCTAAAGCGGATATTTGACTACTGTCAAATCCAGCACTTAATGCTAAAGAAGTTGATCTCATAGATTCTGCAAAACTCATACCAAAGCCTGTTGCTTCTTGTAAGTCTCTTGCAACACCCATAATAGCTCTACCAGAAACAATTTCTAATTGTCTCATAGATTCTGTTAAGGTGTCTATTTGAGCAGCTGATGAAAATACTTGAAACGCTGCACTAAGTGCAAAAACGTTAGCTGCTAAAAGAGCGTATGCGCGGACAAGTCCTCCAGGACCACCCCCGCCTCCGTCTATTGATTGTGAAAGTTTTGAAAAGTTTTTAGTACTATTCGCTGTTTGAATAATACCTTGTTTTTGACGAGTATAAGTAGTATTTGCAGTTTTATTTCTTTTACGCTCTGCAGTCTCAACATTTGAAGTTGATTTTGCAAGTTGGTCTGTCTGTTTTCGGACGACAGAAATTTGATTCCCTTTTTGCTGGAGTTCTAACGTAAATAGTACTTTATTATCTGCCATTTATTTCTTTCTTAACTTATCATGTTCAGCTTTTAATCTTTGCTGAGAATCTTTGATGGTTTCTCCATCGAGGAATAATAGTAATTCTATTTGCCACTCTCTTTCTATTCCTGTACTTACATTGTACATATCAAGTAGCATTTCTAAATTTGTAAAATCTTTACCCATATATCCAATATCTGAAGCCATTCTATTGCCACAAGAATTGTATATATTCATAGCCGTATGTATACTGTCAGGAAAATCTTCTATCTCTGCAGGACATCTATCCCAATCTATTTCTTCCCCTGTTTGTTCTATCATTCTAAGGTATTGATCCTTAGTCATGCCTATAGCATCGTGTTTAAGATAGTTCTTCAGTCGGTCCAGTATTTTGTTCTTTGCTTCCGCTACGAAAGTTTTCTAAGTCGAAGACTACCTCGTTGAGCCAGTTATCAAACTCTGATGAGTTTTCTACGAGTTGTTCAGCATTAGCGTCTGAATATTCTAACTCTTGGTTTACATCTTGACCTTTTAAATCAACTAGTAGTAAATCTTCTAAGTATTTTAATTTAAGTCCTTTCCAGTTCTTTACAGTCGCTGCTGTAAATTCTTTTACGAACTTTTCGTCATCAAGAGTTTCTTCAAAGCCTCTTGTTTTACGATTGAATTTGTTATTTGTGCATTTTTTTCGTAATGCTACGAGTTCTTTTCGGGATAAGTTTGCTAGTTCGACTTCAAAGTCAGATAGTCCTGGAAACTCAACCCAAGTGGTTTTAGTATCCACTAATAAGCTTTTTAATTCCATGTTTTATATTCTCCTATGAATATTGAGTGATGCGCGTACTTATAGCTGTATTGTCTGTAGAAGTAAAGTCATAAGATTGTGTGTAAACTTCTGCTACACCCATTCTTGCTGTATATGATACTGGATTTAATTGTAATTGAAAGAATCCACTATCACTACTTGCTTTTCCTGTTTCTACTGCTTTTAAAATCAAATTGCTACTAGTATTAAAGTCATCAAATTGTGTTATATTATTATCGTTTTGGTACTGTGTTATAGCTCCCGATGCTATACGCTTACCTATTGTGTAAGTACTTGGAAACATTGCATTACTTGAGTTGGTTACAGATAGACTATCGTGAAGATTGTCATACTTTGTCCAACTAATCTCTGTGCTTATACTTACGTTTGCACTGAGAATCGAGCTCATATCTAAGCTGTCAATTGTTACCACTGGATAAATTGTTTGAGGCGTTCTTGTGGAAGATTCAGATTGAAGGCTTCCAGGAATGGTGTAACTTTCGTTACCGGCTCTTGTTAATTTAGTCCCTTGTCCACTTATTGCTACTGAGAATTGTTCTCTTGTAGCAAAAGCAAAATCGGCATTAGTAATTACTGCGTTTTCTATTTTAAATGTACTACTTCCTGTTTGTACATAAAGATCAAATGATTTTAACTGAGCATCAGTTAGATCACTTAACAAAGTTATTACTATGCTTTCATCTTTTTCTGCTGTTAAAGGAACTTCAAACGAAAAATTAGCTGGGTTAGCTTTTGTAATCGTTGAGCCTTCAAACATTTTTGATTGATCATGCAAAGTCTTTACTGGGTATGAATCTTCCGCAAATGTTTGGGAAAACGTAATGGCGGTAGTAGTATAGATTCTATACTTGTTCCCGCCATATACGAGGTATAGCTTACTCTCCTTGAGAAAACTATAAGACATTAGACTTAGGCTGCGTTAGAGCTAGCGCTTAAGTACCCTGTTTGGGTATGCGAAGTTCCGCCTAAGTATTTAACTGAAATCTCATTACCAGTTAGAAGATCTGACCCGTGGGCTGCAAATTCTAAAGTAGTTGAGACTAAGTCACCAACTTCAATTGTCGGTATTGACAACTGAGCTCTTGGCATATTAAATTCTACACCTGGTGCAGTGAAGTCGTTAGAGTCACTGGCATCACCATCTGATGCAACAGTACCGGCTACGCCCATGAACAATCTCATGTCAAAAGAGTTTGTTACAAGGTCAGTTGCGTTAGCCATATCTGTTAATAGTTGGTTAGAACCATTTGATTTGGTATCAAGGTACATGGTTAAAGAACCACTAATTACCCTAGCACCTGTAAATGAGCCAATCGGCTTATCTACGATACCAATGGTTTCTGGTGTTACATAAGTAACGTTGTTTGCTATAGTTAGAGAACCACCTGTGATATTAATATCATAAGTTTTGTTGTCTAAACCATTTGAAGCTGCGCCACCACCTTGTGCATCGGCATCAAGATATAGTGTTGATAATTTATTTCTTAAATAATCAGCATCTTGAGGACCGGTAGTGTCAACATAGTTGAAGCACTCTGCATAAGTATCAGTACTAGCACTGGTTGGTGCTGCTTCTGAAGTAGTCTGAATAATATACTTGGAAGGATCTTCAAGTGGTTGCTCTACTTGGTCAATTGTTGTTGCGTTTCCAGACCATGTAATTGAGGCAATACCGTCGATAGAAAAGTCTACCTCGGCTTGGTTAACTTGGGCTTGGTTAAGCCTGTATGTTGTATTTTCTAGTGCAAAGAATATACTAAGTTTCATAAGTTCGTGAACGTCTGATTTTTCAAAGTTACATATTGAACCGTTTTGAGCAGTAGTTCCGACTACTACACCACGTCCATTAGCTGCTGCGTCATCAGGTAACGCTGTACCTGAAATAGCTGCCCATAAAATGTTTTCAACACAGTCATGATCGTCTGCAACTCTGAAA
>CENI01029434.1_pt1 | contig 14498 bp, 10 predicted proteins | sample 530161 | NCBI WGS metagenome assembly CENI01 (sample SAMEA2591107, study PRJEB7988) | marine metagenome | isolation source: saline water (ENVO:00002010), including | reverse complement strand
ATGGTTTGGTGTTGAGTGTATGGATGGTGGTGACTATGTAATAGGTAAGTCTTACGCGGAGGTACATTGATGTCTAAGGTAGACGTATACTATAACTTACATAAGAAGATATTCTCAGTAAGATATAAAGGTATAGTTATACTACATAGCGATGATGTGTTTATAAAAGATGCTGAGTTTGTAGTTCAACCTGCTGGTCGTGCTAAAGTTTTAACTGAACGTAAAAAGAATGTCCATGCCTTTGTTAGAGGTACACTATCTAATATACAGAACAGTGAAGACTATTTTAGTATGACCAAGCAGGCGACTTATAATCCTTATAAACATTCTACATTTGTTAATAAAGAAACTAAAAAGCCTTTGTATAACGCTGACATAGTACATCTTAAAAACAACGATAAACCGGAGATATACTATCAATGAGAATAAATTTTAAATCTATAATAAACCCTGTTGCGCGAGCATTATTGCGCAATAGGAAACCTAAACAAGTTATACCTAATAAGAAAAAGTATAACCGTAAACGTGATAAAAATAAGGGAATCAAATGAAATTATTTATTGATGCCGATAGTATTTTATTTAAAGCTGCTTGTACTCAAGACACTCAACATAATACTCGATTAGTTACTCGTAAGATAATCGAAGATTCTATTGCTGATTGTTTTGCTGATGAAACTTATATTGCTGTTAAAGGTAAGAATAACTTTCGTTACAATATCTATTCTGATTATAAATCCTCTCGTAAAGATACTAAATTAGAAGAAGGTTTAAAGAATAGACTCAACAATGCTTACGAATATCTTACAGATAAATGGGGAGCTGTTGCTGCTGATGGTATGGAAGCTGATGACTTAGTTTCTATATGGGCTTATGAAGCAAGAGCTGCTGATGAAGACTTTGTGATTGCGCATATTGATAAAGACATAAATCAAATTGCTGGAAATCATTATAACTATAACAAGAAAGAAGTTTACTTTGTCGATGATGAAGAAGCTGATCTTAATTTCTGTGTTCAGTTACTTATTGGAGATGCTGGTGATGACATACCTAAACTAAAGAAAGGATATGGAATCAAAACTGCTAAGAAAGCTTTAGCAGATACTACTTATGACACTCGTATGTCTGTTGTAGTAGACCAGTGGAAAAGATTATATGGAAATGGTTGGGAGAAACAACTTAATATGATCGGCAATCTAATATATATGAAACGTACATGGGATCTAGAGGAGTGGAACTATGAAGATCGTTATAAACGGGAAACCAATGTCAGCAAACCGAATGGAAGGGATGAGGGCAGTGAGAACGAAGAGCGGAAAGAACTTCGCTCAGAAGTATCCGACGACAGAATACAAGTTGTTTCTTAGTAATTTTATAGAATCAACTAACGAAATGAGTTGGCAGTTTGAAAAGACTGCTGACTTAAAAGTTACTTTCAATGCGTTCTTTAGTAATAGAGCATCGGACCTTGATAACGTACTCAAACCGTCTTTAGATGCTTTACAAAAAGTTTTCGATTGGAATGATAAATACTGTTATGAGATCGCTGCTTACAAACATCTTGTAAAGCGAGGCGAAGAAAGACTGGAGATAAATGTTGAAGAAATTAAACGATAATGCTAGATATGAATGCAAAGATTGTGGTAGTTCAGATGGGTTAATGCATGATCCATCTGATGACCACACTTATTGCTTTGCGTGTGGCGTATATACTAAAGGAGATAATGCTATTGAACCCATTACCGATACAAATAATAATAAACAATCTGACATCACCGATATTTCTAACTATCCTGGGCATAGTATGCCTAGTCGCAATATTTCAGAGAATGTAGTAAAATACTTTGGAGTAAAGACTCATCAGTATAACAACCAGCCAGCTCATTTCTATCCTTATGGAGATGACTGCTACAAAATTAGAATATTACCTAAAGAATTTAGATTAGTAGGAAAACCAAAGAAACTATTTGGACAAGACAAGTTTAATGGTGGTGGTAAAATGCTAGTCATAACTGAAGGTGAACTCGATGCTCTATCTATAGGTCAAGCTTGGTTAGATATAAGTAAAAGGATTTATCCTGTTGTATCTATTCCTTCTGCTAATCAACTACAAATACTATTAGATAACCGAGATTGGATCAGAAGATTTGATGATGTAATATTATGGTTTGACAATGATGAAGCAGGAAAGAAAGCTATATCTCAAGCTAGTAAGATTATAGGTTTTGACAAAGTTAAGGTCGTAACTGTACAAGAGAAAGATGCTAGCGATTTGTTTATGAGTAAAGGAAGTAAAGAAGTTTCTCATGCTATCTGGAATGCTCAACAATATAATCCTGCTGGTATCCTTACTGGTGAAGGTATATGGGATAAATTTGTTGAACGCCAGAACGTTCAGTCGGTACCTTATCCTGAATGTTTAACAGGTTTAAACGATAAACTAAAGGGAATGAGACACGGTGAAATAACTTTGTTCACTAGTGGTACTGGTTCTGGAAAATCTACTGTAATAAAAGAGATCATATGGCATCTACTATCTACTACTAAAGATGACCGTATTGGTTTAATATCTCTTGAAGAAAGTGTAGGTGATACCGCTGAGAAGTTTATTGGTATGACTATTAATAAACGTATTGGTGGTGATGAACCTATAAGTGAATATGAAATGAGAACCGGCTTTGAAAAGGTATTTAAAGACGAACGTCTTGTTTTATTAGATCACCAAGGTTCTGTTGAAGATAGTTCATTACTAGATAAGATAGAGTATATGGCTCTTATGGGATGTAAGTATTTATTCTTAGACCATATAACTATAGCTGTATCTGAAGGTAGTGAAGGACTATCAGGCAACGAAGCGGTTGACAAGGTTATGTCTGATCTACTTAAGGTAGTTAAGAAGCATAACATCTGGTTAGGTATAGTAAGTCACTTACGTAAGTCAGGTGGTAAAGCTTTCGAAGAAGGTAATATGGCTTCTATCGATGACATAAAGGGTAGTGGTAGTATCAAACAAATATCGTTTGATATTATAGCTTTCTCAAGAAACCTTGTCGCACCTAATGAAGAAGATCGTAATCAAATTCAGTTGACCGTATTAAAGTCAAGGTTTACTGGATTAACTGGACCAGCAGGTATAAGTAATTATAATATGCGCACCGGTAGATTACAGAAAGGAGATAGCTTTGACGTTATCTAAAGACGATCACATGTATCTTAAGATGGCCGAAGTAGTTGGCAAAAGATCTCGTGATAATCTCTATAAAGTTGGAGCAGTTATAGCTAATGGTAATAAGATACTTAGTTATGGTTGGAATGGCACTCCCCATGGTATGATTAATGAAACCCGCGATGGTGCTGGAAACACTAAGTGGGAAGTCGTTCATGCCGAAGCAAATGCTATAGCTAAATTGGCTGCTTCAACTTCTTCTTCTGAAGGTGCTACATTATATCTAACATACTCGCCTTGTAAAGAGTGTACTAAACTCATATTACAGGCGGGTATTAAGAGACTAGTATACGATAAAGTATACTGTAAACCTAGTAAAGAGCTAGATCTTAGAGTTCCTGACACAGAACCTTTAGAACTACTCAAAAAATATGGAGTAGAAATTGCGTCAGATAGAGATTAGAGAAGATACCCATGAAGTTGTAAAGTATCCTGAAGATATGTACTGTGTTTACTTTCATAAAGATCCGGAAACGGATAACGTAGTATACGTTGGTAAGGGTACTTTACATAGAGCATACCAGATAACTAACCGTGGTTATGACCACCATATTTGGTTGCTTGATAAGTTGTCTGTCCACAAAATACAAGATGTTGTTGTGATTAAAGGTGGACAGATGACAGATAAAGAAGCTACTGTAGTAGAATCTCATGAAATAAAATGTTGCTTAAGGAATGGGTGTGACCTGTTTAACGTTACACATAATCCGTTCCGCAAAACTAGGAGAAATAATGCAGAACATAATAGAGTATTTAGAACAGAAAATTATAAATACACCGCAGAGGTGGGCAGTAAAGCTGGTGAACGAACACAAGCTGGATCCGAAGCGGTTAGTATATGACGCATTAACTATACTGCAATACCACTTCACAAAGACTTCAACTTCTGAGTCAGCAACATGTAAACTTACAGCAGCTTCGGTTGCTATAGGTAAGAATGTGTTGCTTCAGAAGGGAGTAGAGCTAGGGTTTAGAGCTGACGTAACAGTCGGCGACCTAGTTCTTGAAGCGTTCTATGAATGTGGATATATAAAAATATTTAGAGCTCCAACTGAAGCTCAAATAAAATGGGAAGCTAATCCTATAGGTAAAAAGCCTTTCAGTAGAGCTCCATATATGATAGAGACCTCTGAAAAGTGGTTACAAATTGGATCACTTCCCAGTGACGTAGTAAACGAGTTAATACAGAACACTTCGTTTACGAAGATAAACCGTATTCATAATCTATTCCAAGAGAATGGTTACCCAGTAATAAAGCATTGGGGTTTCGATAAAGCCGAATCATTTAAAGAGTTATTAGATGAACCATTTGTAGATGCGATAAACAAATTGCAGCAAACAGCTTGGACTATTGATAGTGATATCTTAGAAGCGGTTAAGAAAAACAAACGTAAGTTTGTAACTGAAACTCTTAAAGTATCAGATGAGACCGGTAAGAACTACCGCTATTGTATATTTGGTAACAACAAAGAGTTGGAAGGAAAAGATTTATACTGGAATGATGTGGTATTTAAACCAGATTTAGGTAATAAATCTTTAGAGAAAAGGTATTACGGAGAGTTAAGAAGATTAACTAATAAACTACGTAATAAACCTGACAAGAAGCCATTAGTCAGAGCTCAAAAGAAATATGATAACGCTGCTACTAATTGGAATGCTAAGCTAGTATTATTAAAGAACCGTAGTAAGTTTGATGCTTACAATATGACTGTTCAGAAAGCTGAAGCATTAGAGAATAAAATCTTTTTCCAATATGTAGATACAGATTATCGTGGTAGACTATATTACAGAGAGTCTTACTTGAACTATCAAGGTAAAGACATGGAACGTGGTCTACTTAAATTCGCAAGTGCTAAACCGATGACTGATGAAGGCTTGTATTACTTTGCAGTACATACAGCCTGTACATATAATCAATCGTATACTATTGATAACATACCTGAGTGGTGTGATGCTGATTATAAGAGTCACTTGGAAAATGAAAGGTTGACAGACATCTCAGTTGATAAGATGACTATTGATGATAGAGTTAAATGGGTTTCTAATAACGAAGACTTTATCAGAAATACTTGGATCAACCGTACTATCCATGATAAAGCAGAGAAGCCTGTTAGCTTTCTTGCTTGTTGTAAAGCATGGTGTACTTTATGGGATCAATCTCCTGAGAATGATTACTATATAAACCTTCCTATTCCTATTGATGGATCTAATAATGGGTGGCAACACTTGGCTGCTATATCTAAAGACAAAGAAGCTGGTAAGCTTGTAGGTCTAGTTCAAACAGAAATACCTAAAGACTTCTATGTACAAACGGCTAAAGCTTTAATAGCTCGTATGCCTGAGTGGTTTGAGTCTCGTGATATGCCTATGAAACATATCCGTAAAGGTATCTCTAAACGTGGGTCTATGACTAGAGCTTATAGCGCAGGTCATTTAGCCATAGCATTAAATATGTACGCTGATTGCTACGCTGAAGGATTCCATAGTAAGTATAATATATCTATGTCAGACTGTAATGATCTATCTTTTAATCTAATTAAAGCGATAGATGAAGTTTGTCCCGGTCCGTTAGAAACTATGAGTTATCTACAAGCAATAGCAAACCACATTATAGCAGACTTGAATGAGCCTGTTATTGAGTGGACTACTCCATCTGGATTTCCAGTACGATATGAAAATTACGTAATGGAAGATATCAAATGGAAAAGCTGGATATCGGATATGAGAATCCAGCATGTCGGTAAGGAACACCGCCTTGTATACGGCAAAAAGATAGCAAGCCCTGGCGGCTTTGCTTCGGGCATAAGCCCAAACTTTATTCACAGTATGGATGCAGCTCATATGGCGTTAATTATACACCATTGGGACGGTGACTTCGCTGCAATACATGACTCATTTTCTACTCACGGTTGTGATGTAGCTAGCTTATTAGACTTAACTAAAGAAGTGTTCATTAAAATGTACGATCATGGCGATTACTATCAACATATAGCCGATATGTTATTAATGGAACCTGAAAAGTTTAGTTATAACTACAAGCTAGGAAATCTAAACGTAAAAGAAATCGCTGATAGCGATTATTTCTTTTCGTAAGGAGTAGAAGATGAGTGTTATTAAAATAAAACCCGATGGAGTAATCGGTATAGATCATAAAGATATAGCCTTTATATATAAATATGGAATAGTATTCTTAGATGAAACTGAATTCCACTTTCCTCAATACTGGATAAAGAACTATGTAAAGAAACATAATCTTGAACATCTATATGCTCCTGAGATATGTGGTTAAATAAAAAAAGGGATACCTTGGCTTGCGCCTTGGTATCCCTTATTTTTTTTATCCCATGTCTATTTGAAGAAGTCTAATATCATTAGCCAATTTCTTAGCAAACTTAAACATGTTTTCATGGGCTTTTCTATATTGCTTAGTAACACTATCATTTCTAGCTTTTAAATCTAAACCATATTTTCCTATTATTGTTTGGTATATGGAGTTTAACTCATTACCAGTAGGATCCATTTGATATATTCTTCTAAGCTCTCTTAGTCTATCACCGAGTTCATTAGTAGAATGTTCATTTAAAAATGCATAGTATTCTTCCCAAGTTCTACCTTGAAACCCAGTCATACTTCCTTCCCTAACATTACTCAAAATCTGTTTTTGCTCTATATGAAATTGTGCTATCTCAGGAAATAACATCTTCGCTTGTTCTGTAGCTGCATCGTTTACTTGCTTTTTATAAGCCTTAACTGTTTGCCCTTTCTTACGAGCAGGAAATAATCCTGAAGTTTTAAATGCAGATATAAGATTTTCTAAACTTAAATCTCCTTCTTTAAGCATATTGCCCTGAGAATATTTACTGTCTTCTCTAGTTACTGTAAAGAAATCATGAAAAGCTTTATAGCGATTACCCGCTTGAAGTATCTTTCTTGTAGGCTTTTTACTATTAAATGCAGCTACGTCTGTTAATCCGTACCCATTAGTGCTTGATATAGGTGTATCACCGATATCTGTAAGATGTTTCGTAAACCTTTCACTTGCTTTTGGTTGCCAATCTTGCATAAGACTATCAAAGTAATTATACTCTTTTATAACATTCCACCAATTATGATTAGCATGTTCTCTAACTCTTCTAGCACTTGTTAAATCTGTTTTAACAGCATCAAAGATAGGTACCATATAAGCATCTTGTAATCCATTTGGTCCTTTAAAAGAATCTGTAAACATCCTATTCATCCAAGCTCCATCAATAGCTTGTATGATAGCTGGAATACTTCTTCCTGAAGTGTATCCACCTACTATTTGTTTAATCCCACCTGGAGTTTCGATTGTTCTTATTGCACTACCAGAAGGTTGAGTCTTAAATAAGTATATATCTCCGATACTTTTATTTCCAGGTACTGTACCTGTAAGCGGAGCTTGATATGTTTGTTGAAGACTTTCTTTAGCTCCTATATAATTTGGAAGACCTAACGCACTTTCAATGGTCATAAGCTCATCGCTCATTATAGAGACCATAGCGTTAGCTCTAATAAGTTGGCCTACTTCAGTTATTCCTGGATGAATTTGAGAGTCAATAGCATCTGCTAATATATTATGAAGAAAATCTATAACACCATTACCAACTATTTCTTTACGCTCTTTAGGGCTTAACTTCTCAATAGAAGAAGGATCTTTTCCCCGCGCTATCAGCTGTCTAGTAATAATAGACTCTCTGAAATCTTTATTGTTCATGATTTCTCTTATTCTAGAAGAACCCATAACTGCTTGTCCTATAGAATCAGTTAAATTCTCTAGCATTTGGCCATATGATAAAGTCATAGGAGGTTTCTTAAGAAAATACTCCTTATCTTTAATAGCTTCTCCTAATATCTCGTATAACTCTGCAGCATGTCTAGGATTAACACGATTAGCATACTTCTCCCCTTCAGACAGCATCCAAACGCCCATTGCATTTCTAAAATCTCCAGCTACTTGGTCAGGAGAAGGATCTGCTTCAACATACTCGTCTGGCTGGTGTTCAAGCCACACATCTAACATGTTCTGTCTATTGAACTCATCTAATTTTTGAGTAGCACCAGGTTTTCTAAACATACCTGTTCTATATCCAGCTACAATAGATCCTAATGTTGCAACCCAAGAAGCAGGTCCATGTGTTAGTCCGTCAAACTCTACTCCTATATTAGAATTAAATGTTTGCTTTGCTGGATCATTAGACTTCCGAGCTTCAGCCCACATAGCTAACTCATGAGCTGCCTCAACTAAATGAAGCCCTTCAATACCTTCCTTACTAGCTTCATTAAGTAAACCATCTCCCATATTTAAACCAGGAACATCAAGTAATTCAGGGGGTATAACAATTCCTTGAGCTTTTTTACTAAGAGGACTAGTAGATTCTGGTACAGGTTCAAATCCTCCTTGAATAGCTAAATCACTAAGACTTTGCTCTTGTCCTAAAGGATCACTCTTTATTTCTTCTAATCTTATATTAGATAATGCTTCAGTGTACTTAGCATCTTGCTCATTATTTAGTAAGCTTTGTCTAATAGCATTACCAGCTGAGATATAAGGTCCTAATCTACCATGATTGGGTTTTGCCCATTCTGCATCGAAGTTCTTTACTCTAGTTTCAGGCAAATCGAATTTACTCTTTTTACCGTCAGCATCTTCTTTAAGAAAATGAATAGCCATTAACTCTTTAAACATAAGGTTAGCATCAGAAGTACCAGCAGTATTAACAGCAGTAGGAACTGCACCACCTGTAATATACCTTAACAAAGGAATTAATTGTGGATTAAATCTTGTTTGACCTGCATGCATTCTATGAGTAAGACTTTGTAACACAAAATCTAAGTAATTAACTTTATTACTATTTACTCCTACAGTATTAAGCATTTCTATTAGTTTAGTAAGCTGCTTCTCTAATTCATATTCAGGACGATACTCACCCTCTACATAATTACGACTTCTTCTTTTGTTGTTAAGTTCTGCATTAAAGGCATCAAGTTTTACTTGGCCAACATCAAAAAAGTCACCGACCTTAGGAATCGCGCCGGGTTTCTTCATTTCAGCCAGTGCAGTGATCGCAAGCTGCGTAACTATTTTACGTCTAAGCGGGTCAATTACATGACCTACATTACCCATATTAAAGCGAGCTTCTTCTATAGCTTCATGTACTTCAGGTTTAATAACAGTTGTTGCTGATTTTAAATAAACATCCTTCTCTGTTCTTGTATCTTGAAGAGCTCTAGATTTCTTGCTATGTCTAGCTTTTATTTCATAATTTCTGAAAGCATCTGGAGATGACTTCTGAGTTTCAAGAAAAACCTTTTTACCTAGATCGGTTAACCTGAATTCAACTGAAGAGTTAACGTGATCTCCTATTGCGTCAGCATCAAAACCTCCCTCATTACTTATCCTTGTTAGTAAATGTGGGTTAGCCATATGATACATCTCTTTAGCTAGAGTTCCTAAAGCTACGAATTCATTGTTACTAAGTGCGTCTATATTATATTGGTCACTAGGTCTATTGTTCATTAAGTTTTGTTCACGCTTCCAAGATTTAAAGATTTCTCTTCCTAACTCTGCATTACCTTCAACTCTTCCGATTCCACCTTCTGGTGAAAAAGTAGTATCTTGTGCTTCTCTTAAGGCTTTATCTTTAACAGACTCTTTCTCTAGAACTGCATCACCTTCTATAGGAGTAGTATCTTTTTGATACTGTGCTTTATTAAGGAAGATCTCAGTAGCTAAAGCCATAGTAGTTAAAGCTGTTGGATCAACTACCATGTTCCCTTCTCTATCAAATACTCCAGCATCAAATCCGTCAGGATTAAACATAATACCTTTAACACTTAATGGATCTATAACATTTTTATCTGAACCTGTTCTAGATATTATCTCTTTGTTATACTGATCTAAAAAAGTAGCTTCTCTATATTGACCTTCATTTCTAGGATCGCTTACTAGTGGAAGACTACCTTCAGCTTGTTGCACACCTCTTCTTAAAGAAGTTTCTTCATACACATTACCTAAGTTAACACCACGGGTTTGCTTAGGAATATACATACCTCCAATTCTAGGTCTTGACTTTTCATTAGGGCCTGCTGCGAACTGAGCTATGTTTTCTATTTGAGCTTCACTCAATCTACCGGTTGGGTCTTTCATAATATCATTAAGTTGAAACCCTGCAGCAGTAAGTGTCTGACCTGTTTTTCTAGCAGCTGCTGATTGTCTAGCCCAAGTTTCATCAGAAATTGTAGATTGATCGGCTCTTATATTACGAGCATAATCATCTGATGTAAAGTTTAATTTTGTATCGTGAGCTAGATTAACAAAGCGATTAGCCCTTCTAATCATATGTCCAGTAGCATCATCTCCTATTCCTACTACACTTTCAGATACACCTGTACTAAGACGTAATTGATCTGCTTCTGCTGTAGTTAATCTTTTTCCTACCTCATCTTGCTGGACTCCTTGATTCCATATAGCTCGAATTTTAGGTTCTCTTTCAGAAAGAGCTTCTTCTCGGTCAAGCTGTTTTTGTGCAAGCAAATCTTCTTCATAACGCTTTGCGTTAATATCATCTTCTCTTTCTTTATCTAGTCTCTCACGTCTGCTTCGTGTTACTGTAGTACTTGCGTAAGGACTTGTGTTAGCAGATGGTGTAAACTTATTTACTTTGTAATCATCTACAGCTGTAAGATACGGACGATCTCCTGTTACATTCAACTGATCGACTGGAGTTTTTAGTAAAGGTTTTGCTTTAAACCTTTCAGCCATTGTCATGCGCTTTACATTCTCAGCAACCTTAGCTCTAGTATCTTCTGTTAAAGCTCCTTGTGGGTTTACTCTTATTGCCATGTGTTATCTCCAAAATTCCATCGAGGTATATTTTTCTGTGCTTGATAAGCTGCTTGTGCTAAAGGAGAGATCTTCATAGCAGCACTTCCCAGTCCTCTTTCTCCTTGAGCTACATCTACTCCTAACTCTCCTATTCTAAGAGCTTTACTTAATGCAGCAGATTCTCCTGATATAGTTCCAAATGCCCAACCAATATTTGTTTTGTATCTCTCTTGGTACATAGGGAAAACAAAGTCTAAAACTCTTTCTGATGTACCTAATAATCCACTGGATGCAACACCTCTTCTAACGTATTCCATATCTTTAAAATAAGGAGTTGGTTCTCCATACTTTAATAAGTCTTTAAGATGTTGTGATACAAACCCTAATAAAATCATAGTAGACATAGTAGCAAAAACATTATACTTCATTGCAGGAGTACCACGTCTTGCCATTTCTGCCCACATCTTAGGCAAATGGTTTGCTTGGAATGTAGCTATGAAACCTTGGAACTGAGTAAACAAAGCGAACCTAGGATCTTGAAAGATCAAAGGTCTGTTTCCAGATTGAGGCAAAGCGACAGCCTCATTAACAAAACTAAACGTAGCATCATTCATCATTCGTGTATATTTTTCTGTTTCTATCTCAGTAGGTTCTCTGCTAGGTCGACCAAGATCACTAACATTTAAACTTGGATCACTAGCCCTACCCATATCTGGAAATCCCATATGATAGTCTACCATCCATCTAGGATCTATACCTAAATTACGTAATGCTTCTTCAGCTTCTGCAACTTCATTAGTATAAGTAGCCTTTCTATTAAAGTCAGTTCCAGCTTCTACTATTCCATGCATTTGTGCTTCAATTAATATATTTATTTTATCTACTATATAGTCTCCTGCGATAGCAGCTCTTGATGCACGAGTAGCATTAGTCCATTGCTGTAATAGAATAGTTTTAAAGTATAAATCTAAAACACGTTGGTGCATACGACCAGTTTCACTAACGCCTGTTGTATGAGCTGCACCTACTTCCCAATCTAAGAAACCTAATTCTTGTATTTTCTGGTATCCAGCAGATGTTCTTCTATGAGGGGTCACTTTACCTGTGGCAGCACCGAATCCTCTTCTAGCAGTATTGTTTAATTCATTTACAAAGTTTCTAGATATACTAGCTATACTACCATCTTTCCCAACGATCTGACTTACATTTAAACTCTTACTAACTAAGGCGAGTTCAACAAAATTAGATAGTGTAGCTAATGGTAATCCAGTAATAGTAGTTACAAATAATAAATTCTTTTGAGCAAATAACCATATTGGATTTTGAATACGCTTGTAGTTTCCTGACTCAGCATTAAGAAACCTTTTCATATCATAAGATAGTTTGTCTACTCTGCTTTGTGCATCAGCCTCACTCCAGCCTGAGCCCATTAATTCTTCTTTAACTTTAGCAAGATCATTATTAATTTTCTTATTATCAGCACCAACAAACTCTTCTAGTACTGTGTATCGTACAGCAGACTTAGCTGCGTTAGATATATTAGAAAATAAATCCATTTCTAAGAATTCGTTAAACTCAGGATTATCAGATAGATTTAAAGTTCTTTTCCTATGGGATTGAGGTTTAAATGTAGCTTTAGATACAACAGAGAATCCATCTTTACCTGCTGTAAGATCAGAAATATCGTTAACTCCATCTTGCCTTATAATAGCTTCTGTTAATTCTGAAGCTTGCTCTGGTGTAACTAACGGTCTACCTCTACTATCTTTAAGATTTAATAAAGCATTCTCAAATCCCGCTCTATTCTTTTCAACAGCTTCTTTATTTATAGATCTATGTCTAGCTAAATAATCTTTAATCTTTCCTAATTGAGGATTATGTTTAGACTGCATGTTATGCATTCTATTTCCTACTTCATTTAACTTACCTACAAGTGCTATAAACGCAGGAATATTCTCACTTAGTGGTCCTTCTAAATCTGTTTCCCAATTAACTTCTCTTCCTTCAGCTGCAGCTTTTTCATGAGCTCTATTAAAAGCTTCATAAAACTCTTGACTAAACTTAATACGAGCTTTTCTTTTATCTGATCTTCCAAACCCAGCAAGTATATTAGATACATCTCCTAGTATATGACGTATCTTAGATATCTCATGGTGCTTTCTATTTTCGTATGACTCACCTGAAACAGATCTTTGTAAGTTACCACCATACTTTTCAGCCATTATACGAGCTGTTGTAGAATTATTTTGAAGCTCATCAGCAAATCCCATATTACCGAATGCAGATCTCATAATTCCACGATACAATCTAGGAAAGTTTGTAAATGAGTCACGAATTATTTGAGCCATATCTCTTTGTTTTAATTTCTTTTCATGTCTTTCTGCTTGGTCATTTATATCTTCGTTACTATCAAAGAATGGATCACCAGATTGTCTCTCAGTTTCAAATTTGTTTGTATCGTTTTCTTCTTGAATATTATATTGCTGTCCGTTCTTAGCTATGTCTCTTTCAGCTAGCTTACCCATCTTAGATGTCTGTTTACCTGTATTAGTACCAGTTCTATAAGCTACATCTGTCCAAGCACCGTAGTCGTAAACTCCTCCAGGTACGGAGAAGGCACCACCAAGAGAAGTACCTGCAATAGTAGCATCAATAAGACGATCTTTAAACTCGTGAGCATTCCAATCTCTAAATCCATTAGCATGGTGAGCTGCAGTATATCCAATAGATTCTTGAAGTGCTTCAGTTATACCTTCACCTGTTCCACCAACCGCAAGTCTCTTTAATTGTGACTTAACTACGTTCCGCATTCTTAACTGGTCTTTAGCAAACTTAGCTGCGTCAGTAGCTAGCTTAGCTGTCTCTTGACGACTATATGTTAATATCAAATTCGAAGCAGCTTCTTTAGATAACTCTGTACCACGAGGTATTACTGTGATACCACTTACCTTAACTCCTTCTGTTCTAGCTTTATTTATTAAAGCATTAACTGCTGTCTGTCGTCCTTCTTTAGATAACAACGTACCTTTAGCTAAGAACCCTAAGCCAAGTCTATCTAGTGCAGTTTGAGCTACACCCGTTACAATAGCTAGTGGCGCGTTCTTATTATCTCCTTCCATATCATTCCATACAGTACCTGAATATAAAGAAACAGGAGCAAGTAAAGAAGTACCATAAGTAAAAGGAGCTGCTAATGTTCCTGCCATAGTAGTTGCCATGTAAGGTAAGGAGATGGCTGCGTTGTTAGCTACATATTGTAGAAATCCATCTCTTCCGAAGAATCCATCTATGTCTTTATAGCTAGTTACGATCTCAGGTTTTCTTGCGATCTCTCTTCTAGCTCTATATATACCATTCTCACCTACGTTCTTAGCCCAGTCCCATCCAGTAGTTTCGCCAGTCATTTCAACAGCACCATACAAACCTT
>CENI01000392.1_pt1 | contig 14660 bp, 4 predicted proteins | sample 530161 | NCBI WGS metagenome assembly CENI01 (sample SAMEA2591107, study PRJEB7988) | marine metagenome | isolation source: saline water (ENVO:00002010), including | reverse complement strand
TAATGGTGAATATCGTGATGCGCAGAATATATCTGTAGGTAAATCAGAAGCTGATGATATAGGTGCTTTAGAAAACATATTAGGTAATACTTTAGTTCCAGGAACTGATTTAAATAATGCTAATTTAGTAATAATAGGTTATTTTACTGATTCTAATAGTAATACTATATATTTATTTTTAACAGATAATACTAATCATTATATATATAAATACAGCAATAACTCTTATGTTCCATTAGTAGAAGGTTCTTTTTTAAATTTTAATAAAGAAAATCTTATAACAGGAGTTAATTTAGTAGAAAATTTATTATTTTTTACAGACAATAGAAACCAACCTAGAAAAATAAACGTAACAAAACCTTTAGGTTATTATACTAAAGAAAACCAAATATCTGTTGCTAAATATAATCCTTACGAAGCAATAACCTTATTAAAATCTTTAGAAGTAACAGGAGCTACGTCTTCTGGCGTAACTATTACATTAGCTCAAGCAAATGCTAATATTAAAAAAGGTATGTTGCTTATTGTTAAACAAGCAAATGGTACTATAAAAATACCAGCTACAGAATATTTATATGTAAGTAATATATCAGGGGTAACAGTTACATTAAATGTTGCTCCAAGTCAAACTATAGCGAATACAGATGTTATAACTTTTTTAGCAACAACAATGACTGGAAAAGATATTACTTATGATTTTAATAGTGGAGTAGATTGGCCAGGTGATCCAGATTTTTTAGAAGATTTATTTGTAAGATTTAGTTATAGATTTAAATTTGATGATAATGAGTATTCGTTAATGGCGCCTTTTACACAGCCGGCTTTTATTCCACAACAAAAAGGTTATTTTTTTAGTGGTGATGAAGATGCTGCTTATAGAAGTACTATTTTAGACTTTATGCAAAATGGAGTACAAAACGTTGAATTAGTAATACCTCTTCCAGATATTCAAGGTAATTTAGGAAATCAAATTGCTGATACATATAAAATAATAGCTATAGATATATTATATAAAGAATCAGACGCAAGAGCTGTTAAAGTTTTAGATACAGTGCTAACAAGTGATTTTTTACCAACGACAAGCGGTATAAATACTTATACTTATGATTACCAATCAAGGAAACCTTATAAAACATTACCCGAAAGACAAACCATAAGAGTTTATGATAAAGTACCTGTAAAAGCTTTAGCTCAAGAAGTTTCAGGTAATAGAGTAATGTATGCTAATTTTCAAAGTCAACATACACCTCCAAATACTATAAATTACAACGTAGGAGCTAACGCAAAAAGCGCAGATGTATTTACAACATGGGCTGAATACCCTAATCATACATTAAAACAAAATAGAAATTATCAAGTAGGTTTTATTTTAGCGGATAAATTTGGTAGACAATCTTCTGTTATATTGTCTTCTGTTGATGCTGGTACTACTGAAAATGGAACTTTTTTTGGTGGTTCAACGTTTTATCATCCATATAAATCTACTACTCAAGATTTAAAAGCTTGGTTTGGGGATGCTTTAAAAGTTGTTGTAAATAGCCCAATAACTAGCACGGTAGATGCAGAAACTGGTACTCCAGGCTTATATGCTGTACCAGAAGGAAATGGTTTTAATGTTTTATCCGTAACTCAATTAAACACAGCACTAACAATACCAGTCTTAAATATTGCTGGTTTTGAATATGAATTTACACTAGTTAATACCACCGCCACCACTAATGCTGTTCAATATAACGTAGGAGATGATATAACCGTAACAATAACTGCAGGTAATGCTGATATTAAAGTTGGTGATAGTCTTATAAATAATACAACAAAAGCTGTTTATGGTATAATAACTGAACTAATAGGAAGTTCTCCTTACACACAATTTAAAGCAAATATAACAGCAACTCTTCCTCAATCAACTTTACTTTTATTTTGTGATATAACTGATATATCAAGCGTAGGAGAATATTTAAGAGGTGAATATGAAGACTTTGTAGAGGTAGTAGAAGTTGATTTAACGTCTTTACCTATTTGTGAAATGTATACTAAAACAAAAATAAATGAGTTTTTGTATGAAAAAACACTTAATAATCCAGATACAAAATATGCATATACTTTACCAAATTCTTTAGGTTGGTATTCTTATAAAATAGTTGTTAAACAACAAGAGCAAGATTATTATAACTGTTATTTTCCAGGATTTTTAAATAGTTACCCAAGTACATCTGGAGTTACTGATCCTCCAATTTTTCCTACAGCAACCGAACTAAATAAAACAGGTCATGTAGTTTTATTAAATGATAATATAAATAAGGTTCCTAGAGACTTATCTGAAGTTGGTCCAGAACAAAAACAGTTTAGAAGCTCAGTAAGATTATATGGTAGAGTAAATAATACTACAACAGATAATGTACAGTTTTTCCCTGTAAATATAAGTGGTACTCAAATACTTCCTTTGTCAATGACAGCTGATACTATAGCTGATGCTAATGATTTAAAAATGAATGTAGAGAAAATATCTACTACAAACGTTCCTTTTTATCAATTAGAAACAAACCCTTTAATTGCTAGGTTAGCTACATTAAACTCAGGAACAACAAATATAGGAGTAGCTGCAGCATCATATCCAAGCGCTTATTATTTATCTGTAGCTGAAACAGAACCTGTAGACAGCTTGTTGCAATTATTTTATGAAACATCTACAGCAGGGTTAATAGCAGATTTAAACGCAGATGTAAATACGGGTTTTGATGGTGTTGCTGGTTTATCAGCTTTGTCTTATGCACAAAATGAAGGTATGGCTGCATCTACAAATGTAACAGGCGTTTTTTACGCTCAAAATAATCAAGGTAGTAATTTTGCTAATACTGATATTGCTGCTGGATTTCCTATAAGGACAATCACAGATGCTTCAGGGGCTAATAGAACTAGTGATTTTACTCTAATAACATCTGGTACTGGCTATAGACTTCAAACAGCTGTAAATACTTTTGTTTATTCTAACGCAGGTTATGAAAACAATGGAGATTCTAAAGAAGTTTATACAATTGAATTACAGTGGAAAACTACATCTGGTGATGAAAGTACAACTACTTCTACAGGTTCTTTAAGTAATTTAGCTCCTGAGTTTACTGCGGGTGCAAGTTTACCAGATATAACAGTTAGTGCCAGCGCAACAGCTGTTGGAACTAGAAATGGAAATAATGGATCAGCAACTAATAATACTAGTGAATTAAGATACAGTATAACATCAGGTAATTCAAATAATTATTTTGCTTATGATTCTGCTACAGGAGTTATAACAAAATCTAATTCTACACCTATTGGTGTATATAATTTAACTTTAAAAATAGAAGATGCTGTAGTAGGGGGTGTTGCTAAAACAGGAAGTCTTAGTGTAAGTAAAACACAAAAAATAACAGTAGGTGCCGTAGCGGTTAATAGTGGTGTTATTTCTAGTTGTTTAGCTTCAGGTGTTGTAAGTGCTGGAATACCAGCTACACAACAAAGCGTTATACCAAACACAACAAACAGTAGTAATGTAATAAACGCTGTATGGTATTTATCTGATAATACTCTTTCTGGAAGTGATTTTCCAATTGTACCAGATACTAACACCGGTAATTCTAATTTTACTAATAAACTAGGTAGTGCTTTAACTCAAGGAACAGTTGTCTTTCAGTGTAACATGCAGCAATCATTTACAAATAACAGTGGTGGTATGAGTTTTACTTTATCATATTTAGACTGGGTTGTTTATCATAGAACAGATGCAAATGATGTAAATGGTTGGCAACAAAGAAATGATGTTAATAATAGTAATATCTTAGCTGATGTTGAGTTATTAAATAGTAGTTTTAATTCAACTAAATATGCTTCAACTGCTTTTGCTTTTGATCAACCAGGCGAATATGCTATTATAGCTAAAGACGCATATGTGCATCAAGCACAAATATACGCTGACTCTTTGTGTTTATGGGTTAATTCTAACGATCTTTATTATAGTACATGTGTTGTAGAAGATGGTAGTAACGTTACCAGTGGTGCAAGTCCTAAATATTATTCATATCATTTAGGTTCAAATGGAGCTTCTTATAACATATGTGGTAATACAGGAAACACATTGAGATATGCTCCAATGCCTTATGCTCAGTATGTAGATTTATTTTATACAGACACTAGTTTAGCAAACCCATGGACTAGCGCAACAATAGGTTCAACTTTTCCTGCTTTTTATAGTTTTACCACACAGTTTGGACAACCATTTGATCAAATAAGAATTAATGCAAAATTTAATACTAGTGGTATAAAAATAAGTGGTGATGCAAGTACTTGTAGTGATACTTATGCTAGAGCTTGTGTATCTAGTAGTTCTTTTTGTTCTAGACCTGTTCCAGGGGCTGTAAATTGGGTGTAATAATGATAAAAAATAAGTGATAATAAAAGAATATGGCTGCTACATTAGAATTAAAATATTTTAACTCATATTGGTTGAAGAAATTATCAAACATTGTTGATAACAATCCTGTAGACCCAAACGATGCAAGTCAGCCATCTGGATATGCTAATGTTCCTGAAAAATATAACAATGATAATGCTAATGATTGGTTTATTGAAGAAGCTAGAATAAGAGGTGGTTATAATAATACTATAACTGATTTAGGTGTTAAAGCTCATATTGTAGAAGATAATCCTAATAATCAAAATAGATTTAATACACTTATACACTCAGGTGTGTTTAATTCAAGAACAGGTATAAACCAAACAAACGAGTTTTCAGTAGGTGAAGATATAACAAGGTCAGTTGATCCGGCAAAAGGATCAATACAAAAATTATATGCTGAAGATACAAATTTAATAATTTTCCAAGAAGACAAAGTTAATAGAGCTTTAATAGATAAAGATGCTATATACTCTGCAGAAGGTAATGCAGCAGTAACAAGCACTAACTTAGTCATAGGTCAAATAGTTCCTTATCAAGGAGAATATGGTATATCTACAGATCCTACAAGTTTTGCTATATATGGATATAGAAAATACTTTACAGATAAAAAACGAGGATGTGTGCTTAGATTATCTACAGCTGGTGAAATTATAGAAATATCTAGCTATGGTATGCATGATTTTTTTAGGGATCAATTACAACAAACTACTAGTAGAATAGTAGGTGGTTGGGATATGCATACTAAAAACTATATATTATCTATACAAACACCGCTTACTAATTTTGTTGCACAAACAGGAGGTTCTATAACTAATATTGGTACTGATGTAACGTTAAGTTTAAATGCTGGAAACACAGATGTTAAAGCAGGTATGTACATTTACCAATACACATCAAGTGGAGAAGTTGTAGGTGAAATGCTTGGTAGAGTTAGATCTGTTGTATCTTCAAGTAATCCAGCTTCTTTTAAATGTGATATTACTCATCAAATAGCCGCAGCAGAAACAATAGCTTTTCAAGCTCAAAATTATCAAACATTATCTTTTGATGAAAGTGTACAAGGTTGGACTAGTTTATTAACATATAGACCATCTTTTATTTTTAGTTTAAGTTCTACTTTATTTACAACTAATAGTGGTAAATTATATCAACACTATGGCTCTAGTAATTATTGTGAGTTTTATGGTTTAGTAGAAGACTCAGATGTAACAGTAGTTTTAAATGCTAAACCATCAACAGTTAAAGTATTTCAAACAATAAATTATGAAGGTAGTAGTGATTGGACAGTAGATAGTTTAAATGCTAGCTCAGGTGACGTAGCACAAGTACCTATAAGTAAATATGTTTTACCAACAAACTTAAGTTCTTTTTCAACTGATTTATTTACAAACAGTTTTAAAAGAAAAGAAAACAAATATTTTGCAAACATACTAAACAACTCTCCAGCTACAGCAGGTGAAGTAGTTTTTGGAAACAATATGACTGGTGTTAAAGGATTTTTTAGTACAGTTAAATTTAGTTTAAGTAATGTAGCAAATCAAAGAAAAGAATTATTTGCAGTATCATCAGAAACTGTAGAATCATCATATTAAATAACATGGAAGAAATTTTAAAAATATTATACGAATTTTTGTTTAGTTCGCCAGATCCAAATATGCAAATGGGTATTCCACTTTTTGCAATAGGAGCTGCTGCAAGCTTAGTTGGCGGATTATTTAAAAGCGGCGCTGCTAGAAGAAGACAAAGAGCGGCGGCTAGAGACAGAAGAAAAGCTAACGCTGCAATAGTGTCATTAGAAAACTCTAGGCAAGCAGTTATTAACCCTTATGATAATTTTACAAATTTAAGTTCTTTAGCTAAAGATCTTACTGGTAAACTTAGTAATCCATATAATAATTTAGGTGTTGCTACAAAAAGTTCTGAAATACAAATGGAACAAAGTGATATTGCTTTAGCAAATACTTTAGATACATTAAGAGCTACAGGCGCAAGCGCTGGTGGTGCAACTGCTTTAGCACAAGCTGCACTACAAAGTAAGCAAGGTGTAGCAGCAAATATAGAACAACAAGAAGCTGCTAATGAAAAACTTAGAGCACAGGGAGAACAATATCTACAACAAGCTGAAATAGCAGAACAAAGAAGATTACAAGGCGTTCAAATATCTGAAGGACAAAGAATACAAGGAGCTGAAGCTCAAGGTAAAATGTTTAAATTTCAAGCTCAAGAAGCTCGAGATAATAGTAAACTTAGCTATTTAAGAGGTCAAACACAACAAGCTAAACAAAGAGAGTTTGCTGCTCAACAAGCTAAAGCAAACGCTATAGGTGGAGTTTTTGGTCAAATTGGAGGTACTTTAATGGGTGCAGGACTAGGATCACAAACACAAAACACATATGACAAGTCTGGTAACGTAACTGGCTCTAAAACCTCAAAATATTTTGTATAAATTTTAATAGTTATGGGATTAAAAGAAAAATTAATAGAAAATAAACGTCTTAACGAAGAAAACCAATATAAAGTTTCAGAACAACAATCTGAAATGAGTTATCAATTAGGTTATGATGATTCTAAACAAGAAGGTATAGATTATGCAGCTTTATATGATCCGTTCGTAAAACAGTATGCTGATATACAATTAGCTTTACAAAATAATACCGCAGATAATCCAGCATATGCAAGAAAATATATTGAAGATATAGTAAACAGCGTTGAAACAATAAAAATATCTTTAGAAAATATATCAAGTAATGTAGAAATCTGGACAGAGGTAGTTCAAAAAGCGGGTCTTATGGGTGGTGTAGATTTAATGGGTACACCTCAAAGTAGATACAGATGCATGAACGTTTTATCTGGTGATTTAAAAGGTGAAATGGATATAAAAGCTGAAGATGATGATATTAATAAATTAGCATTTAATGTTTATGATGACACAGGTTTTGTAGAAAAACTTTATTTAAATAAACTAAACGAGTTATCTGAAAAACAAGACATGTTTGTTTCTATTCCAGATGTTTCAGAAGAAAATAATAATTTTAAAATAACTAATCCTGAAATATTTGAACAAGAACAAGGAGCTGAAGAACCTGTATTAACAGGTGGAGTAACTGAAACATATAGAAAAAAAGATGCACAAGGAGAAGTAGAACTAAAACCTGAAGATATAGGTAATAATATGGTTCAAGATTTTTACATGGTAGATAAAGAGTTAATAGGTAATAGTTTACCTTTTAATATTGAACTTAATAAAATATCAGCTGGTGTATTAGGTGCGTATCAAAGTTCAGATCAAGCAATAGCTTTTAATAATAATATATTAGCTGAGGTTACAGATTACTATTTAAAACCTGCTAAAGCTTTAAATAAAAAAGAACAAGAAAAGTTTCAAGAAAATTATAAAAAATGGTTTTTAGAAACTGAAATAGGAAATAAATTTCCTTTAGGAGAACCAAGACCTAAAAACGTAGAACAACCACAAGAAGAAGTAGTTGAAGAACAAGTACAAGAAGAAGTAGTTTTACCATAAGTAAATAATTATGTTTGTATTTAAAGACAAAAAATTTACTCAAGAACAAGTTGAACAGGCTGCTGCTAAAGCAAATTTAACTGTTGACGAATATTTGAAGGCAAACCCAGGTATTACAATTGTTATTGATAACACTGAAGAAGCTATAAAAGATAGAAGAGATTTTAACTTTGAGCAAAAACTAATTGAAGAAAACCCTATAGAATTAGAAGAAGTTGTTATTACACCAGACACAACTTATGACAAGTCAGCTTATGAAGCTATAGAAGAAGAAAGAAAGCTAGAAAATGAAACTGCTTTCAATATAATACAATCATTTGTAGATCAAAATAGAGAGCAACCAGGATTAGACCCGCAAGTTGTAGAGCAATATGATATAACTAAAGATTCTAATCAATTAAAAGAAATAAATATTATTGATGAAAAAGCTAGAGTTTCTAAAAGTGAACTAGAACAAAGGAAAAAAAGAGAAGAAGAAGCTATAGCGTTTGCAGGTGGTCAAGCTAGAACTTTAGCTCAAGGAGGTGATATTGAAGCTAAAGAATTACCAGTTGGTAAAAGTATTGTAAATAGTGTAACAAATGGTTTATTACAACTTCAAGGTGTTGATGACAGGTTTAAGCTTGTTTTAGGAACTATAACTGATAATAATGAGCTTATTGCTGAAGCTAATGCTGAAATAGAAAAATTAAACGCTTTTCAAAGTCCAACAATAGGTTTTACCGATTTACCTGAAAGAGAAGGTGCTTTAAATAAAGTTGGTGGTGGTATAGCTGCGGTTATAAATGCTGTAACAGCGTTTGGTGCGTCTTATGTTACGGCCGCTGCAACAGCTGGTGTTGGGTTAGCAAGCGATATGGTTGGTTATTCTATAAAAGATTATAACGATCAAAAAGCTGAATCAAAAGGTATTACTCTTGGAGAGCTTTATGAGCAAGGTGAAAATGAAATATTAATACCCGCTGCTTTAGGTGCTATTGGTTATTCTTTAGAAAAAGCTGGTATAAAAGGAGTTAACAATTATATAAATGCTTTAACTTTAAATGCTAAAAAAAGATTATATTTACTTTTAGCTGCTGGTGGTAGAGAAGGTGGTACTGAGTGGACGCAATCAGGTATAGAAAAAATAAACGAACTACTTGGTCAAGGTAAAAACTTAGAAGAAGCTATAAAGGGTGGTTGGGAAGTAATGACGAGTAAAGAAGGTTTAGAATCTGCTCTTCAAGGAGCTTTTGGCGGTAAAGCGTTTGCTGCAACTGGTAGAGCTTTTAGAGATCCTACTTTTAAAGGTGATCAAACAACACCGCCTAAAGATGATACAACACCACCAACTGAGCCAACACCACCTAGCGATGGTCCAGATTTAAAAGAAAGTAGTGAACCAATACCTGCACCAGATGATGGTCCAGGATTAAGAGAAGGTGGTGAACCAACACCTCCTCCAGCTCCTCCTGCAGCTGCACCTGTAAGAGATCCTAATATAGCTGATGATGGTTTAAGCCCCGTTCAAGATGTAACACCTCCAGATGGTAGACAAAGAATAAAAATAGATGATTACAAAATACCTAATATTACACCTGTTAGAAATGTAGAAGAGGTAAACAAAATAAAAGCGTCAGCAAACTTAAGAACAACTTCAGAAAGTAAAGGTATATTAATTTTAATGCTAAACTTATCTGATTTAGAAAATAGTAAATATAGAAAAAACTTATCAACTGAAGAGGTTGCGGTTATAAACTCAACTCAAGAAAAAATAAGACAAGAGCTTGCTAACAGAATACAAGCAAGTAACAAGCTTGTTAACTCATTAAGCGAAAATCAAATTAATGAAATAAATACGAGTGTAGATAATATAGATGCTTTAAAATCTCAATTATTAAATGTACAAAGCAGTGATAAATTTACTGATTCAGACTCTGCAAATATAACTAATGTAATAAATAAAGAAATATCTGATTTAAATCAAAATATTTATAATATTAAAAATGAAGCTGAAATAGCGTTAGAAGGTGTAGAAGTTGCAGCACAAGATAAATCTCAAAAACCTGCAGCAACACTACAAGATGTAGCATCGGAAATAAACGTAGAAGCTCAAACTGTAGATGATATGGTTAATAAAGTAGCAAATAGGGCTACTTCAAAATATTTTCAAGGTATACCACAAAACATAAGAGAAAAAGCAGGCTTAGACAGAAAAACTTATTTAGAAAGTGCTAAAGCAGAATTGCTACTTATAGCTCAAAACTATGATGGTAGTAGGGTCGATGCTGATGGTAATCAAATAGCTTTTGATAGATATATGGCTAACACCGGTATGCAAAGACTTAATAGTCTTGCTGGTAGATTAGGTGTTGAATCTGCTGAAGGACCTACAACTGTAAGTGTAGAAGCAGAGCAAGTGCAAGAGATAGCAGATCCATCAACTGTAGAAACTGTAGAAACGGTTACAGAAACAACGCCCGCAACAATAAATGTTTTTGGTCAAGGTATTGAAGGCGAAACATTAGAAAGCCAAACAGTGGGTGCAATACAAGAATCAGAGCTTGGAAGAAAAATACAAAGTGCTGAAACAGTAGAAATTAAAGATTTAAATACATTAAACGAAGAAGTTTCTGCACCAATTTTAGCTGAAGAATTAAATATTCCAGTAGAAGTAATTACTGATCCTAAATTAAATATAAACAATCAACACAACCCAAGCAACATACAGAGATTTATATTAAAAAATGCTCAAACAGTTTTAGGTACATTAAAAGCTAATACAAATGTAGAAGTTGTTGGTAGTTTAAAAAATCCTGAAGTAAAAATAAGAGTTGGTGGTAAACCATTAAAGTTACCAAGAAAATTACTAGATCTATTTTTTGATAAAACAGATATAAGAGTTGGTAATAATTTTCAATATAAACTTAAACCTAACATTACTGTAAAAGATATACAAACAGCTGTAGGTATTAAAGACGGTAAAGTAGATCCTGATTTTATTAATAGATCTAGTGATGCTCAAACAGCAAAAGCTATATTAACACTGTTATCAAGAATAAGAACTAACTCTGCTCTTGAAGGTATTACTACAGGAGAAATTGCAGGCACTATTTTATCTGCTACACCTGAAAAAGTAAAAACAGCTGTTGATAGAGCTATAGATTATTTAAAAGGTATTGAAGGAAAATATAGTGGCACTTTAGGTGTAGGTATTACACCAGGTCCAGTTGCTAAAGTTTTAAGAGTTGGTTTACAAACTTTTAAAACTGTATATAATAAAACAAAAGACTTTGCTAAAGCTTTAAGTGCTTTTATTAAAAAAGTAATATCTGGTTTAAAAATAACTAACGCTGAAGAAAAAAAGATAGTATCAGATATTCTTACCGAATATGTAAAAGTTGATAATATTGATACTGTTGATTTAGACGGTATGATTAATGATTTAGTTGAAAAACTTAATATTAACAGAGGTATAGCATATGAAAAAGTTGTTTATAAAAACGCTGAAGGAATAAAAAGTCCTATATTTAAAGTTAAAGGTACTCAAACTGAAGAAGGTGGAGCTCCAGATATACAATTTGAAATAGCTGGTCAAGAATTTAATATTGAAACAAAATTAGAAACAGCAAGATATGGTAGTTTAACAGCTAAAATAAGTTCAACAGGTGAAATTGTTTTTTCTAAAGATTTTGATTTTAATAAAGAATTAGAAAATGCTATAAATAAAAACAAAGCAAATTTAGATAAATATAAAGAAAAAGCTAAAGAGCTTGGTCAAGATATGAATGATTTTGACAAAGGTATTATAAACAAAGATATTTGGGAACAATTAAAAAATTTAGACGGAATAAATTATTTAAATGATGCAAGATCTAATATAACTTTAAGCGCAGATGTTATTTCAGAAATATATGCTAAGAAAAAACCACCAGTATATTATATACAAATAAAAGGTAAAGGTTTATATTATATGGGTAAAAATCCATTAAATTTACCAATACCTAAACTAGAAGGCGATGTTGAAATAGAAGTAGGATTAAATACTTCGGGTTCTATAAAAGGTACTAATAACAGAAGGTTTGGCATTAGAATTAAACCTTACAGGTTAACAAATATAAAAGAAACGTCTGATTTTAGCATAGATACAAAAGCAGGCATTGAAAGTTTATTAAATACAGAAGCAGTAAAAGAGCTAGCTATATCTGCTGAAGCTAAACAAGAAGCAGATAGTGTTTTAGAAGATGGTAAAGAAGCTTTAAAAACTCCTGAAATAAAAAAAGAATTAGATAAAATTAAATCTGTACAAGATACGGATTTAAGTAAAGGATTTAATAATATAATTCAAAAAAATAAAGGTATAAAAGCTGAAGCTGTATATTCTGATATAGCTGCTAGAAGAGAGGGCAGAGGCAAAGGTAGATTTAAGTTTTTCTTACCACCAGGTGCAGAAGATTTTAAAGGATTAGTATATACATTTTTAGGTAAAGGTAAAATAGGTGAAAAGCAATTTGAGTTTTTTGATAACAATCTGATAAAACCCTATCAGCAAGCTGTTGCACAAATAGAAACATTTAGAAGAACTTTAAAGCTAGATTATTCTACTTTACTTAAAGGAAGTCCAGAAGCAAGAGCTTTATTAAATAAAAAAATACCTACAAAAGGTAAAACAGATTTTACATACGATCAAGCTGTAAGAGCTTATCTAATGGATCAATCAGGTTTTAATTTATCTGAAGCAGGTTTATCAAAAAGAGATGCTAAGTTATTAGTAGACACGATTAAAAACGATCCTATTATGGCTAGTTTTGCTCAAGGTTTACAATTAATAACTAAACAAGATACATGGTTATCACCTAATGGAGGATTTGATGTTCAAACTATACAATCAGATCTACATCGTTTAACATCAGGTGAAGGTAGAAAAAGATTTTTAGATAATTCTGGTTTCATGCAAAACTCCGGTGAAATATTTAGCAAAGATAATTTAAACAAAATAGAAGCTACATATGGTAAAGGAGTAAGAGAAGCTATAGAAGACATGATGTATCGTATGAAAAACGGTACAAACAGACCTTCTGGTACAAACAGATTAACAAATAGTTTTAATAACTGGGTTAACAGATCTATTGGTGCTATAATGTTTTTTAACAGAAAATCAGCGCTATTACAAACAATATCTTCAGTTAACTTTATAAACTGGAGTGACAACAACCCATTAAAAGCTGCAGCTGCATTTGCAAATCAAAAACAATACTGGTCTGATTTTGCTACAATATTTAATTCAGCTAAGCTAAAAGAAAGAAGAGCAGGTTTAAAAGGTGATATTAACGAAGCTGAACTTGCTAGTGCTGTTAAGGGTGCTACAAATAAAGCTGAAGCTGCTTTATCATGGTTGTTAAAACAAGGATTTTTACCTACACAAATGGCAGATAGTTTTGCTATTGCTTCAGGTGGTGCTAGTTTTTATAGAAATAGAATTAATACGTACAAAAAACAAGGTTTAAGTGATGTTGAAGCTGAGAAAAAAGCATTTGAAGATTTTTCAAGAATATCAGAAGAATCACAACAATCAGCTGATCCTTCTATGATCTCAGAACAACAAGCAAGTCCTCTTGGTAGGTTAATACTAGCGTTTCAAAACACACCAATGCAGTATACTAGGTTAATGAAAAGATCTGCACAAGATTTAGTAGCAGGAAGAGGAGATGCTAAAACACATATAAGTAAAATAATATACTATGGAGCTGTACAAAACTTTATGTTTGCAGCTTTACAAAACGCTTTATTTACTTTAATACCAGGTTTTGATGATGAAGAGGAAGAAACGTTAGAAGAACAAACATCAGAAGAAAGAAGAAATGAAATAAAAAATGTCAGAATAGTTAACGGCATGGTAGACACTGTATTAAGAGGCTCTGGTATATACGGAGCAATAGGTGCTGCACTTAAAAATACTATTATTAAGTTTTATCAAAATGAACAAAAAGATCCTTTTGCAAAAGATAACGCTGATATAATATTAGAAGCTATTAATTTATCACCACCTATTGGTTCAAAACTTAGAAAGCTTAACAATGCTTTAAAAACTAGAGAGTACGAAAAAGATGTTATAGAAGAAAGAGGCTGGGAAATAACTAGAGACGGTAGATTAAATTTAAGTCCATCATATAGAGTTTTAGGTTCAACAGCTGAAGCAGTGGCGAATATACCACTAGAGAGACTTATAGCAGAAATAAGTGCTTTAACTGAAATGACTGACTCAAGAAACTCATCTATGGAAAGAATAGCTTTAGGTTTAGGTTGGAGAACTTGGGATTTAGGTATTAGAAACGAAGAAGAAGATCAAATTAAAGTTGAAGCAAAAGAAAGAAAAAAGCAAGAAAGAAAAGATAAACTACAAAGAGAAAGAGAAGAAAAGAAAAGATTAGAGGAAGAAAAAAGATTTGAAGGTTTATCTGATAAAGAAATAAACAACTTAAAAAGAAGAGATCAAATAGAAGCTTTAACTAAAAAACAACAGGTAGATAGCTTAGTTAAACTAGGTGTAAGTAAAGCTTTAATAAGATCTTTAAGGTTAGAATCAGACCGAATAGATAAAATAATAGAACTAAATACTAAATAATGAAATTATGGAAAATTGCCCTTTTTGCACTTATTGCTATTGCAAGTAGTTGCTCAATACAAAAAAAACCACAAATACAAATAACACATGTATTAGCTATT
>CENI01006877.1_pt1 | contig 14670 bp, 21 predicted proteins | sample 530161 | NCBI WGS metagenome assembly CENI01 (sample SAMEA2591107, study PRJEB7988) | marine metagenome | isolation source: saline water (ENVO:00002010), including | reverse complement strand
GAACGTTTCCACTCAATGTTTTTTATAGTTGCATCTAACATTTTTTCTCCTTTGTTTAAAAATTGGGAGCGGAATTTCACCGCTCATGTATTTATAGAGAGTATTTAACTCGTCTATCACGCAATGCTTCCAGTACCTCTTGTTTTTCATCAAGAAGTTTTTTCCAAACACGAATATCATACTCAGCACTTTCAATTGCACTATCAAGCGATTGCAATCTAACATCTATTTCATCTGACATAACTATCTCCTTTCTAAAAGACATCATCTTCTTTGTAATATTCCGACATTCTTTCACCGTCAATTTCAACGATTACTTTGTTTGAAAGATTTCTAGCATCAATTTCATCTAAGTAAAAATATGCATAGCCATCTTCAACATGAACCTTTTGCTTTTCTATTTTGAATACCACAACTTTTGATTTTGGTTTATACTCTATCTCTATCATTTTTTCTCCTTTGTTAATTATTAAAAATAGGAGCGGGAGCGACCCGCTCGTGCCATGCTTGTTTAGTTTTGTTGATAGGTAGACAGTTTTTTTCTTATCTAGGAAGATTCCATTTTATTTATGTTCGGTTGATTGCGTCCTATCAAAACAATCTAGATAGCTACAACACTCTTGATGTTTTCAGCTTCTCTTAATATTTTACGACCCTTTGCAATTAATAGGTCTGTTGTTTCTGGATTTGATAATATTTCTAATACACGGGATTTAGCTTTAGCACCGTGTCCCAATTCAGATGAGCCAAACTGTTTATTTTTTTGTTCATCTGTTTTTTCATCACGATTTGCACCATGAGTATAATACTCGGTGAAACCGTTGAACAGGTCGTACTTGGTTTCGCCTGTGTTACCAATACCCGCACGGAATAAACCGTGTATTTCATCTGCGGTATTTATACCACGAGTCTTGGGTGAATTGACAAAACCAATGCTAAACAATCTAGCATGGTTATCCGATATAGGCTCGTTCGCAAGGCGTTCGATATCTTCGAAAGCTTTTTTGCGGTGAGTGAATATCTCGTCAAGCTGATACATCATATTATCAAATCTAATACTTGCATTTTTAGTATGTCTAACTTTCATGCGAAGCATAGAATTTTTCTTGTACAATGACGATATGAACGAATTACTACACCACACTCTTTCAAGTGTATCACCAAGCACACAACTAGATGAGCCGTCATGCGATGACCACATCGTGATGTATCCGACAAATTTATCACCGTTGATTGCAAATCCGTCACCCACTTCAGCTTGGATAAATATCTTCCCGCCGTTTTTTAAGTGACCCGCATTTGTAATCTTGTAATCAATGCCCGCTAACGACTGATTCAAAGCATCCCAAATTTGAGAATTTTGAATTGGTTGATATTTTGCACCGACAACACCTAGTGATTCGTTTGTATCGCTACGTTCAATAATCTTGTGAGAGTTAATCGGCTCATAAAATTTATCTTGAATATGACGATAAATATTACGTTCGATGACATCCCAGTTAAGATTAGTTTCAGCTAGACTGCGATACTCTTGTACGTCTTTGTTACTTGTATTTGCTATTTCCATTTTTTCTCCTTTGGTTAATTAATAAAATTGGAAGCGGGAGCGACCCGCTAAAGCCATGCTAAACTTCACAAACTTCGACTAAACAGTCTACGCATTCGGAATCTACTTTTTTTGTAATTTTGTTAACTGCATCATCCTCTGAATTAGCCCACACATTTTGTTGTGCTACTCCAAATTCTTTTTCCCATACTACTGAATATTCTTTCATACAGACTCCTTCCAAAAAGGATGGTCTGCTACTTTTATTGGTTTACTTTGTTTATAATGGTCTAAATGTACATCTTTCCAGTCTAAGGAATGTTTAGCATCAAATTTAGACTCTGCTTCTTTGGGAGAATTTGCTTCAACCAAATAAACATCTTTAACAACTACTTTATATACTTTCATTTATTTCTCCTTTTTTAATAAAATTGGGAACGGGAGCGACCCGTTCGTGCCGTGCTAGTTTTCAAATGTTGTTTCTAATTCACAACAATCGGATTCCCAAGTTAACTTTGTACATTTGTGAAACTTGATACCTTTTTTTGCTGTTCGTATTTTAAAACAATCTAATGCTTTTTTATAAGTATCATAATAGCCACCACTAAACATATTAGTTTCATATTGGTAGCTAGTCCACTCTGAAGGAAACTCTAAATGTTGTTCCCATGTTACATACTCACTTTCCCATTTACATAATACTTGTCGTACCATTCTTGTACCAATAGCTGATATAGTCCAATCACTAGCTATTAATACTTGTTTACCTTCAACTTCATTGCAGTGTTGTAATACTTCCTCGAAAGGTATTGCTGATTTTATACGCATTTGATTTCTCCTTTTTTAATAAAATTGGGAACGGGAGCGACCCGCTCGTGCCATGCTAATTCATTTCGAAGTTCATTGCTTCATGACCACGACCCGCTTTATTCATTGCGGATTTGATTTTTCGTTCCATTTGATTTATGCATCTGTCCGCATATTCACTGCCGTGTTCATAGTCTATACAACATATGATGTCTGCAAAACTCTTTGAGCCGTTAACAAAACATTGTACATAGTAATTATAATCTGAACTTGTCATTTGATTTCTCCTTTTAGTTAATTTAATAAAAATTAGGCGGTTAGTGTTTCGGCTTAAAGCACTCAAAAAACTGGCAACCGCTGACCGTAAAATTGTTGTGGGATTCTCACCCACAGGAGAAGAAAAATAATTTCTCAATTAGTTCGTTACGCATATCATGGTGCACCAGATGGTGGAGAGCATGACTTCATAATGCGGTAGAGTGTGTGCTAGTTAGCGTTGCTGACCCTACTATCAAGTGACTGTTACGTTAGTCTGACTGCCCGCTTTACGAACTAAATTTGGAACTCGAAAGTTACAACCCAAATTTGAGGGATTGCTCGGTCGGGTGAAGTGCCTAAATAAAACCGTGAACTTCTCACACCCGACAAAGAATAAACTACCATAGCTGATATAGAAAATTCAACATTTAATTAACAAATAATTAAAGAAATATTATATAGGGAAACAGACAAAAGATTATGAGTTTTTTTATATCATCCAATCTATCCCAATACCCGCACGTATAGCACTAAATATGCCAACGCGCTGCGTGTAACCCTCTAAAACCTACGAGAATGCCCTCTAATAGCATTTACCCTTTAGGCATATCTTACCATTAATAACCTTTAGTTTGTCCATTATAGGCACACTGCAAGGAATTAGCATGGCAGGGTGTGTTTAGGAGGGTAGGGTCGGAGTCGACAGCGTGTTATCGGACGTGTATATAGACCTTCACACAGCTTTTATTTTTTTTGACTTTTTTCTTGCACTAAGATATTTTTGCATTACATTGGCTATATGGATAACCTAGACTTAGAGGAGTTGAGTTTATGCGTATGCCAAGATTGTAAGAATTACTGGTTAATCGTTGAAATAGAGTACGCTTTAAATGACCCAACGTATTGTCCATATTGTGGAATAAGATTTGATTATGTCGAAGATAAATAAGAGTTGTGAAGATTGTTGTTGCATTGATTCAGAGGACAATCCTATAATAGATATTTTAGATGAACAGGGATACGTAGAGCATTCAATATGTATGATGTGCTATGTAGAAAGGCAAAACGATGGGACACTTTCCGAACTTACCTCATAGATACAGTCCTGATGCACAGGCAGAACGTAATTGGAAAGCTAAAAATAAACGTGAAAATCGTGAAGGCTTAAATTATAATTACGCAAAATTTGACAAGGAAAAGTATCGTGAAAACTACGATAGTATAGATTGGTCTAAATGAGTGCAGAAACTATATACAGCGATTTAAAGAGTGAGGATAATAAGAAGTTATGGGCGTACGCTAAAGAATTAGCCGAGTTTCGACGCAAGGCGGATATGGTTATGGAGGGTTCTAGTATAGACTGGAACGATAAGAGTAGCGTAAAGCTGTACATATCCGAAGCATTAAAAAGACAAATGGATAATGGTAGTGCCGCCGCCGCAAGAGAACTAGTACACGTCGAAGGAATAAAAGAGGATACGCAAGATTTAATTATTGAACCTGTAAATTTTGCTGAAGTTGTATGGGAAACAGAATAAGATTACCACAACTTAAACCAAGAAATTATCAATTAGGTGCATGGAAAGCACTCGATAATGGTGCTAGAAACATTCTAATAAGCCATCCCAGACGGCATGGAAAGGATGTTACCACCGCCAGTATACTATCCAAAAAAGCGATGACCCGTGTCGGGTCATATTATTATTTGTTTCCAACCCGCAAATGGGCGGAGCGTGCTATATGGAATAACATTGTAAGCATAGGAGAAAAGAGCGGACACCTTATAGATTTAATTTTTCCTCCAGAAATTGTGTTAAATAAAAACAATACAGATTTAAAAATTAAACTTATTAATGGCTCAACAGTTAATATGGGTGGTACGGATAACCTAGATTTCGTAGGGCAGGGTGGTTACGGTTACGCATTATCCGAGTTTTCATTACATAAACAGGAGGTAACAGGATTTCTTGCACCTATTTTGGATGAGGGTAACTCATTTATAATTATGAATGGTACGATGCGTGGTAAGAAAAACCAACTATATCAGATGTATGAAGCCAACAAAGACAACCCGAACTGGTTCTGTGAGTGGTTAACACCTGAAGATACAAAAAGATACTACTGGATAAGCGATGAAATAAACTTAAATCCAGAATTACAGGGAAAAATAGACCCGTACACCAATGTTCAATATTTAAATATCCAAGATAGAATTGACTCAAAAATGATATCATATTCGCTCGCAAGACAAGAATATTTAAACGAAGCGGTATCTGATGTAGCCAATTCTGTTTACGGTTATGAAATGGTTAAAATACAAAATAAAGGCAATATTACTAGCATTTCTGCACAAAATGAACCAATTTTTACATTTTGGGACTTGGGTGTTGATGACCCAACTGCTATAGTGTTTGCATTTATTAAAGATAATAAAGCTTTTATTATTGACTACTATGAAAACACTGGTTATGATATAAAACATTATCTGGATGTGGTGAATGAAAAGAATTATAAATACGCAGGACATTATATGCCGCATGACGCTAAAAAGCGTATGGGTAACACAGGAACTAATATCTTGGACTTCTGCCGTACACAGTATAGCTTTGAAATACGACCAATCCCAAAAACCAATTCGGTGCGAGATGACATTGAGATTGTCAGACGGCATCTTCCTGATTGCAAAATTGATGAGAAAAATAGTCAATTACTTGAACATCTTACGAACTACCAATGGAATCCCAACACAGGTAGAATATTACACAATGAACATTCACACGGTGCGGATGCTGTGCGAATGTTATTTATGGCTATGCATCATCGGATGGTTAGTGAGTATTTAATTAAAAAAGATTCAAGTAGAACTCCAGAGTTTATTTCTGATGATTGGATGATAGTATGACACCATTCGAACAATATCTTGAATTTGACCCGAATGCATTAGATTTGTTAAAAAAATGCACACACATATATTTAGATAATAATGTATTTGTTTGTGGATATAAAACACATTCATATTACATAACAAAAAAGAATCACAATAAGCTTGACAAACCTGATACATGGTATGTAGTTTATGCGTTAGGTAATATTAAAAAGTTATTTAGTGTTTTTGAACCATTACCATATTTATGCTATCATAGAGAAGATAAAGATAAAAAGATAAGACTTTTAGATTACAAAAAATTTAGGAATAAATACTATGGGCAGAAGAAGTAAAAGTAAACCATTACCACCACCACCCGCTGTTGTTGAGCCACCAAAGCCACCAGAAATGATTGATGTTACAAACCAACAAAATTATATGCGTCAAACTATGGATGACCAATTTACAATGCAAGATACAATGATAACGTCACCTAAAAGAAAAAAGAAAAAAGGTGAGATTACTGAATCACCTTCTACAATGATGAGCTCTTATTGATGGACGGTAATACAATAATTAAAAAATATAATAACATGAGTTCAAATGTTATTGGTAACTGGCAAAATTTATGGCAAGAATGTGCAGATTTTTGTTTTCCAACTAACGATAACATTAATCGTATTCGTGTAGCAGGACAGGAAAAACCACCACAACGAATGATAGATACCTGTATAGAAGCAAACTATTCTTTTGCATCAGGATTTTTTTCTCATATGTTTCCGCCAAACACTGTATGGGCAAAATTTAGACATCCTTCTCCTATGATGATGGCTAATAAAAATGTAGCTAATTATTTTGAAGAAGTAAGTCGTATTGCACATCAAGTATTAATTAGTAGTAATTTTGCTCAAGAAGAATTTCAAGCATTACTTTCATTAGGTTGTTTTGGAACTAATTGTCTTTCAATAGAAGAAGATGATGAAAAAATAATTAAATTTAGAAACTACATAATAGATGAAGTAAGAATAGATGAAAATCATTTACATGAAGTTGATACTGTAGCTAGAAAATATCAACTTTCTGGTAGACAAGCTATATTAAAATTTGGTGAAGAAGCTTTAAGACTAGCAAAGCTTGATAAAATTTTAGATAATAATTCAAAATACGAGGAAACAAAATTTAAATTTATACAATTTGTATCACCAAGAAAAAATTATAAAGTAGGAAGCAAAAAATCTATAGATAAACCATTTGCATCTTATCATGTATCCTTAGACACAAAAGAAATTGTAAAAGAAAGTGGATTTGATTATAATCCATTTAAAGTATCAAGATTTATGGTTGGTAATGAAGAAATATATGGTCGTTCACCTATGAGTATGTGTCTTGGAACTGCAAGAAGAACTAATGTTGTTTATCGTTCTATGATTATAGCGGCTGAACATCATGCAAATCCACAATGGCTTGTTCCTGATGACGACAGTGTTAGCGGTATGAGTAGTCGTGCAGGTGCATTTATTAAATGGAGAGCAACTAATCCTAATGGAAAACCAGAAAGACTTGCACCAAATGGTAATCCACAGCTTGCAAAAGAAATATTTGATTTACATGAAAACCAAATTAAACGTCAATTTTTTAATCATTTATTTAGACCATTAGACCAATATAGAAATATGACAGCAACCGAAGTTCAAGAACGTATGACTACTGATTTAATGAGTTTATCTCCATTTGTTAGTAGATATATTGAAGAACATATAAATCCTATAATGACTAATGCATATTATATTTTACAAAAACGTAAATTATTACCTGAAATTCCACAGGAATTATTAAAATCAGCAGATTTTGAAGTAGATTATGTAGGAAGATTGTCATTAGCTACTAAATCTTTTGAAACTATGGGTGCGGTTAACACTATGAGAGTATTTGGTGAATTAGCACAAATGAATCCAGAAATGTTAAAATCATTAGAAAATGTTGACCCTGACCAATTATTTAGAGAAATATGGTTTGCTAATAGTTCTAGCATGAACGCATTAAAAGACCCAATGGAAGTAGAACAAGAAAGAGAAGAAAAAGCAGAAGCTATGGCACAACAACAACAGTTGCAACAATTACCCGCTATAGCAGATGCCGCTCAAAAAGTAAGTGGTGCAGTATCACCAGATAGTATACTTAATCAATTAGAAGGATAAAATGGAACGCAAGGATGCTGAAAACCTAGTCGCTTGCTATCGCAGGTGTCTATTATCTCCAGAAGGAAAAGAAGTATTAAATGATTTAAGAAGATTTTCAATGATTGATGAGCAAGCAGGAAGCTCATTGACGTTAGAAGAAATGGTATATCGTAATGCTTTACAGGATATATACAGATACATTGATGCAATTATTTCAGAAAGTTAAATATGGAAACACTTTTTAAACAATTACAAAAAAATCCTAAAGGAAATTTTAAAACTAAAAAAATAAAACCAATTTATGATATGAGTCCCGAACAAAGAAAAGCATATTTATTATCACAAAAAAGAAAATTAATATAGGAGATTTACATGAAATATGGAAGTAAAAAGAAAATGGTTGCAAAACCTACAAAAAAGAAAACGGTAAAAAAAACAACAACTAAAAAATATAAAAAATAAGGATAATTAAATGAGTGAAGAACAAACTGTAGAAACACCCGTAGAAACATCGGATACTGTAGAACAGGCTGTTGATATTTTAACAGATGAAGGAAAGTTTAACGAAGCATGGAGAGATGGATTACCTGATGATTTAGGTAAACACTCTATATGGTCAAAGTACGACAATCCAACAGACTTAGTTAAAGGAGCAATAAATGCTCAATCGCAAATAGGTAAAAAAGCAGAAGACTTTTGGACTTCTGAAGATGAAAATGATGTAAATAAACGTAGAGAAATTATGGGTATACCCGAAACAAAAGAAGGGTATAACTTTGAGTTTGAAGAACCCGAAGAAGGTTTTGAGGTTGATGATAACAGAGTTAATAATTTTTCTGAACTTGCTCACAGTATTGGATTAACTCAAGACCAAGCACAAAAATTAATGGACTGGGAAATTAATGGTAGTAAAGAACAGTTTTCTAGTATGGAACAAGAAAATGAATTAAGTATTCGTGAATCTGAAGATACATTAAGAAAAGAATGGACTGGAGATAGTTACGAATACAACATGGGTAAAGTAGCTAATATTATGGATTATCTTGGTTTATCTGATTTTAAAGATGACCCTGCTATTGGAAACAATGTTGATTTTATTAAAGCAATGTTTAATAATGTTGTACCAATGATTAGTGAAGATGAAATTATCCAAGATGGAATGGAACAAAACTTTGCTACTATTAGTGACCAGTTAGATGACTTAGAAAGGGATATGTATGAATATCAAGGTAACACAGGTACTTCAGAGTATCAAAGAATGCTTAAACAACGTCAAGCTTTACTTGAAAAAATTGTATAAAAATTTACTTGACAAAATAAATTAAAATATAGTATATAGTTGTTCAGATTTAAACATTGATACCTTTTACAGCCAATGGGAGAGTCGGGGTGAAAACCTTAAATTAGGCAGACCCGTAGGTGCGGATACTCATAGCCGAAAAACTAGTATGTAAATATTAACTTAACGGAGGTATATTATGGCGGGAAATCTGCTTAATACTTATATCACAGGTTTTGACAGAGCTGTAAGAGAAACTGTTGAAACTGTAGGTGGCAAAATGAGACCTTATGTTTCACTTGCTACAGGCGATTTATTTCGCAAAGAAGGTGTATATCAACGTACTACAGGCGGCGGTCTTCCATCAAAGGTAACTAACCGATTTGGAGATTCTCCTGTATCAGACATTGATTACAGTCGTAGACGTATAACACGTTCTCAATTCCAAGATGGACAATTCATGGATTGGGCGGACTTATCTAAAATGGGAATCGACCCACGTTCACAAAAATTAGCTGTTATGAAGAATAAATTTCTTCGACAAGAAGATTTAGTGATTGATGCGGCGGCTCTAGGTAGTGCTAAAGGTGGAGTTGAAGGTGCTGATGACGTTGAATTTGGTGAATTTCCATATGCAACATCAGGCAACTCGGGAAACCAAGACAAAAACATCATTAGTGTAAAAACTAAAAGTGATGGAAGTATTGGTGCTGATGGTGCGGCTAACCGATTAGGTTTCAACTATGGTAAGTTCCTTGAAACATTAGCTACGTTTGGAAACAATAGTGTTGACATCGAAACTCAAAAACCTTTATTCAAGATTTCTTGGCATCAGTGGCAGGACATCATGAATGACAGCAACTTCACAGATTTTGATAATCGTGGTGGTGCAAGGGTTAATGAGCAGGGTGCAGGACAAATTTATGATTACATGGGTGCAAGCTTCTGTATTTCTAACATTGTTCCTTTCATGTCTGCCGATGCTGACTCTCATGCTGCAACTGACATTTCTGTAGATACTACAGCTAATGTTAATGCTGACACAGGAACATGGGTAGCACCAGCGGGTACAACTCGTTGCTGTTATGCTATGATTCAAGATTCAGTATTATTCGAAGTCAATCCTGACATAACAACTAAAATTAGTGAGAGAGCTGATAAATCTTTCAACTACTATGCGTACATGAAAGCAGAATTTGGTGCTGTTCGTATGGAAGAAGAAAAAATTATCGCAATCCCATGCCAACAATAGGAGGATAGTTAAATGGCAAATTCAACAGAAGTAACAAACCTAAATTCAGGTCTTGTAACAAAGTCTAACTATCGTGGAAATGTTCAAGCAATTCCAGTATCTTTAGCTACAGGCACAGGTGCAGGAACTCACAATATTAGTGATGTTCTTCCAAAAGAAGCACGTTTAATAGCGGCTTCTTTATTTTTCACAGACCCACATAGTAGTAGCACAAATTCTACTATTCTTGTTGGTCATGCTGATGATACTGATGCAGTTGGTACTTCAGGTGCTACATCTGCGGCAGGAGAAATTGCTTTTCCTACTACAGGAAGTGCGGCAGGTAGTGTAGACTTAGGAAATAAAACTTTAATTGTAACAACGGATGCTAACGTAGACCAATCAGTTACAATTTCAGGATATATCCTAATCGCAACAAACGAGTAAGACTAACAGGGGGGGCAACCCCCCATATTTTTTTATCATGGCATCTAAAACAGACATAATAAATTTAGCATTAAGTAAACTAGGTAGTGAAAGACTAACACTTACCGATTCTGAAATTACAGACAACACTTTATCACACGCAAAAACAGTCAACTTACATTATACAAATACATTAGATGAATTAATTCGTATGCACAAATGGAACTGTTGTAAGTCAAGAAGCAGATTAGGTGCATTTGAAATTAATATAGCAATAGGCTCTACTATAACTGCACAGGGTGGTTTTAGTGGAGATTTATCTGCTACAGGAACAGATTCAAACGGAAAACCAACATATACTACAGGCACATCAGCTACTAATGGATATGTAAATTTAGTATATGATGATACTAATAGCAGATGGAGTTTAACATTAGGGTATGGAGGTGGAAACCAAGCACCTATAACTTTATCTTCTACTACATATAATCCTAATGGAGATTATAATAGTGGTAGTTCTGCCGCAACAGGTGCAACTATAACAGTAGTAAAACCTGATTTTGAATATTCATATCAACATAGATTACCAACAGGTTTTATAAGAACATCATATGTAACAAACACATCAGAAGTTTATTACTATGGTAAATCAAAAGTTTATTACAGCATAGAGGGTAACGCATTGTTATCAAATGAAGAAAATATATACTTATGTTATTCAAAAGCACCAGAACCAGAAAATATGGATTCTTTATTTCAACAAGCGTTTGTTGTATTATTAGCGGCAAGAATGGCTGTTCCTATTACAGGTGAGTTAGAATTTTACAAATTATTGTTAGAAGAATTTAATAATGTAATTATGCCAGAAGCAAGACGAGCCAATGCATTTGAAAAACAAGATGCACCAACAGTTGATAGCGAATATCTTGAGTCTACATATACATCGGGTTCATCAATAAGTAATTCAAGACCACCATTTTCACAAACATCATATGGTAGCTTTAGTTAGGAGGGTTTATGGCTAAAAAAGTTATAAATGCTTTTAATGGTGGAGAAGTAAGTCCTAATACCCATGCACGTTTTGATTCTACATTATATAATAAATCTTGTATTAAACTAGAAAACTTTATTCCTATGCAAGCAGGTGGTGTAGAAAGAAGACCTGCTACAAAATATTTATCAACAGTATCTGATAATGCTAAAGCAGTTTCTTATTCATTTGTTTTTAATAATGAAAACGCATATACATTAATATTTACTGATAAAAGTTTAGGTATATATAGTAATGAAACTTTAAAAGCTACAATTACTACATCATATTTAGAAACAGAACTATATGATTTAAAACTAACACAATCTGCTGATATTGTATTTATTGCACATCCAAATCATGCAGTAGAAAAATTATCAAGAGTAGGAGATACTAATTGGACTTTAAATATATTAACTTATAAAGTACCTCCATTACTTGATGAAGACCCCGATAGAACATTTTCTATAACAGGTAGTACAACTAAAGGTAGTTCTATATCTATAACAGCTAATGGTAATTATTTTTATTCAAATCATGTTGGTGCAAAATTTTTAATTAAACAACCAAGAGATATAAATAATTCAATTTCACATGATAGTAATGCGGGAATTAGTACATCTGCAACGATTAATCAAACAATAACATCTAGTGGAACAACAGCTACAGTAGCCTATGATAATCATCCTTTTGCAGTAGGTTCTTCATTTGTTGTATCAGGTGCAAGTTATGATGGTGCAAGTTATGATGGTACTTTTACTGTAGCTAGTGTACCTGATGCTAATAGTTTTACATATACAATGCCATCCGACCCTTCAACTGATACTGTAACAGCTAATATACAACAACAAGCTATATCAACAGCATCTTTTTTAAAATCAGAACCAATTAATATGGGTGGTTCTAATTGGTCAATAGAAACAAAAGGAAATTGGAGAGGCAGAGTAACTGTATTAAGAAGTTTAGATGGTGGAGATACATACGAGGAATATGTTGTTATTGGCGATAATGGACACATGCCAATAGATTCAAGTATGGATGATTCAGGCGATATTTCTTTTCAAACATTAAGTAAAAATTATACATTTGCTAGTACAGAACCTGAACCTATAGGTGCATTATTACAAGTTTATTATAGAGTAGTAACAACATATTCTACTTTAAATGATTATAGACAAGTCAGTTGGGAGTTAAAAGCAGAAGACCCTTATATATATGGATTATGTTTAATAACAGCAGTAGGTTTAGGTGCATCAACAACATCAGGAGTAGCTACAGCAACTGCTACATTAGAAACACCTATAGCATATACGATAACAGACTATGGAGCTATTTGGGCGGCAAATACTCCATTTCTAAAAGGAAAAAAACTTAAATTTGATGGTTCTTTATCCGCAACAAATCCTTCCTCAGGAGGTGATGATGATAAATTTGTACAATTAAAGGATAGTAGTAATTCTGCATTAACTAATGTTGTAGGAATGGCTTATGGAAATGCAAAGCTATGGGTTTTAACTACTCAATATGCATTAGGAGCAGATAGTGGTACACAAACAATTCATAAGTATACAATAGCTAATGGAGGTGCAAGTGGGCTTGCATATAACCATGATGGTAATTTTAATTTATCTACAACGCTTGTAACAAGAGCATCAGATATTACTTATTATAATGACAAACTTTATGTTATTGGTGGTATAGGAACTTTTAATCAAGATTATGCTTATTATGCTAATAAAATTTATTTTTCTGATGCAGGTAATAGTTGTGCTATATATAAATATAGTCTTACAGGTGGTTATGAATCTACATTTTATACCTTTCCTGAAACATCAGGAAATTATAGTGCATATAGTACTCATTTATTTAGTTATGGATTAGGTAATGATGGAACGCATTTGTATGCTACAACGCATAAAGCTATTAGTCTTGGTGGTAGTAGTTCAGGAAAGTTTCAAGTTAAAATACAAACTTCTAAAATAGATTCATCAGGTAGTTTAATTTCTACAGTTTTAGGTAAAAATGCAACAGGTGGTGATAATCGTGCAGGAAATATAAATCAAGGTACTTCAGGTGATTTTTGGCATGAAGAACAGGTTGGAACTTCTACATATGGTGGTCAAACAGCAGATAGAAGAGTATTTATGGATTGGACTTCTATAGATGGTCAGCTATATGCATTAAATGATGCCTTAGACCAATGGGATGTTTATGATTCAAATATAGCTAGTTTATCTATAAATTTAGATATAGGGAATAGTGGTGATGTAACATTAAGAGGCACAGGATATGATTCTGCAAATAAACTTTTGTATGCAATTCAAGATAATGGAAAAATTATAGAATTTTCATATCAAGGTGGTAATAGATATTATGAAGCAGTAACAGCTCATAATTCATCTTCAGATGATTTTTCAACATGGTTAAGTAATGGTGCGTGGGTACAAAGATTTCCTGAAAAACTAAGCCTTATAGAAGCTGCATATTCAGACCACAGAGGATACCCACACTCTGTAGCTATATATGAAAGTAGATTATGTTTTGGTGGTACAGATAGTAATCCTAATACATTATGGTTAAGTAGAAGTAATGATTTAGATAATTTTCAAACAGGTGTAAACGCAACAGATTCTATGCGTTTAACTATTAATTCTAATACAATAGATGAAATAAGATGGTTGTGTCCATCTTCTAGTTTAGTTATAGGTACAAGCTCAAATGAATGGTCTTTGGGTTCAGGTTCAGACCAACTTGCTGTTACACCAACACAGTTTAATATTAAACGTAAAAGTAATTATGGTTCTAATAAAATACAAGGAACATTAGTAAATGCTTCTATATTATTTGCAATGCGTCAAGGTACTAAATTAAGAGAGTGGATAGACCAAAATACTAAAGGTGTATTCTTAGCATCAGATTTAACATCAATAGCAGACCATATTACAGAAGGTGGTATATTGCAGTTTGCAGTACAAACACAACCCGAAACAATTATATGGGCAGTAAGAAATGATGGTACATTATTAGGTCTTACATATGAAAAAGAA
>CENI01019915.1_pt1 | contig 14745 bp, 17 predicted proteins | sample 530161 | NCBI WGS metagenome assembly CENI01 (sample SAMEA2591107, study PRJEB7988) | marine metagenome | isolation source: saline water (ENVO:00002010), including | reverse complement strand
AGTATCTTACCTCTCTCTATTGCAACATCACTACTGATAGCAATATCCCTTTCTGCTTTTCTTATTACTTGCCAATCTGTTGGCTCTAATAATTTACCTGCTTTAGCTTTAATCTCTGCAATCTTACTTGCTTTAATGTCAGCTATCTTATAAGTCTTTTCTTTATCTCCTGATGGCTTACCATCTTCATCTAACACATCCTGCTCAACACTAAAATCTATATCTGTTACAGTATTAGTGAATATCTTTTTTTTGTCATCCCAAGCGATACCACTCCTGTTCTGTGTTAATGGGTCGTATGAAGCCATAACAACATCATAAAAGCCTTCAGTTTCTAATATCTCTGTAGGTGCATTTTTGAAGTTTATAATGTGTCCGCTTTTACCATCCCAAGTCTCAGGAAGTATTTTGTATGTTACTATATTACCGTCTATTTGTCTTGCTTTCATTTTTAACTTGGTGTTGCATCAGAAACATAAGCTGCCACTGAATAATTAAATACTGCATTTGCTGAATCATCTACACATTCTATTTGTAACAAATTTGTTGAACCACCTGCGTAATCCACACCTCCTACTTTGTTAAAGGTTTCGCTTGTTGTTGCATCACTATCTAAGGTAACTGTCTGGCTACCTGTCAAATTATAGATACTTATTACCTGACCTGTTTTATAACCTGTGAAATCAAATTCTATTGCCCCTGTTAAACTTGCGTTCATTTTAAATACAGAAGCATTACCCCAATTTATAGCAGTTGCTCCAGTTGTGTTAGTAACCACTTCAATAGCAGTATATCTATTCTCTAACATTGCGTGTTCTACAGAATCATTAGCTATTGTTAATGCTCCACCAGAAACAGTCGCGTCTCCAGTTATACCGAGTGTAGTACCATTCCCAAAAAGAGTATAGATCTCGGCTTCATTTGCGTTTACCTTTATAAAGGCATCTCTAAGGGCATCTCCAGTTCCATCATCTGCCGAAGATCCTACTCCTATTGCTTGTTTTGCCATTTTGTTTTTTTTATATTAATGTTTGATCTGCTGTTACTTCTATTGTATCTGCTTTAAATAACGTACTATCAACAGATAATTCTAATATATCTTCTGCCCAGCAAGCTGGTGCTGAAAATACGGGTATTGCATCTGTTGTGTCATCAACATCCCCCCAATAAGAAGAACAATATATTTTTCCCCAGTTATTAGAATTAGCCATATTACTTTTTTATCTTTTTTAAATAGTTACTCAATTTTACTATATTTTCAACCTTAGGTCGATATGTTTTAATCAAATTACCCATCCTCCATATGTTGGATCTTTATCAGGATACATACCAGTATCTTGAGCGGCATTGTACTCAGGATAATCAGTGCTCTTTTCATCTATAAAATCAAAGAATCTGTTGACATAAAAATCAGCAAAATCTTTAGCCCTAGAAGTTAATGAATCTATTTCACTCTTTGTTAAAGTTTCGCTAGATTCACTAGTGTGTTTAAATATACCTCCGTTGCTGATTTGATAAGCAGCAAAAGGAATATAGCTGTATTGACTATACCATACTAGCATAGGTTTTATATAGCTATTCAATAGCGTTTTATAAGCAGCATTTCCGGCATTATCAAGAGTATTTCCTGTAATCAACAATTGAATCTTTTCGTATAATTTAGTACCTAAGAAATTCTGTATATGAATATCCTGGGCTACCTCAACAAATTGAATTAATTTATCAGTGTCTAAAGCTCCGTCTATGATAGACTTCCGCTTTAACTCCGTCATTGTTATAAATAATGCCTTACTCATCTTCTTCAGTAGGTTTTTCTTCAACAACAGCCTCAAGGATGGCCTCAGAAGCCTCCTGCTGAACGATCTCCTCTTCTTGGACATCTTCTACCGCAGAAAGTTTTTCTCCTGTCTCCTCTTCTCTCTTGATTTTTGTTGCTATATTGTCTAGTTCTGTAAATTCTATTGGTTGTAGGGTAATAAAGTATAAATCCAAAGAAATATTATTAAAAAGCAACAATTCTTTGAATGCATCTAACAGCATTTGTTGAAATGGCCTAATTACCATATTATCCATAAGTATAGACGCTGTTCTAAGCTCTTCGGCATTATTTCCAAACCCAGTGTTGTCTTTTATACCTAAAAGGATAGGAGACACCACTCCGTGCCCTATCATTATCTTTTCTCGGCTTTCTTTAGCTAAAAACTCGTATTGAGCGTGTGCATCTGGTAGATTTATAGGGTCTATGTTAGATTGGTTCTCTGAACCATCATTAAACGCTAAAATGAACCGTCCTGCGTTGCTAGTACCACTAAATTTATCATATATCTTGCGTTCAATTAATTCTTGGACCTCTTCATTGGGTATTCCGTTGTTGAAATTGATTAACATACTTGGCTGAAGGCCATTCTGTATGTTTGATAGGTGATAATTACTAACTTCTTCCTCTAGGGTAGCATATTGAAGACATCCCTGGTAGTCTACAGGTGAATAATAGTAGAAACCAGCCTTATAAGGCTTAATAACATACAATTCAATACGTTGAGACCTTGTACCATTACGAAAAGTAGGAATCCTTTTAGGTTTGTCACTAGGTTTAATATTTTTCCAGTCACTATGATAATAATATGCTTCTATTTTACCGTTTTTAGCTTTTTCAGCACGCAATGTCTCCATTGGGAAGTGATATAAGCCGGCTATCTCTTTTTTTCTGTTCTTATAGACTACCTGAATAGCTGCTTGACCAAGCATTTTATAGTCTGTTACTATTTTCCTTACGTCTCTAGCAGGAAGTATGTTTTTCATTTGAGAAAACATATTTGGCTTCTCTTTTGAGTCAGTAGCATCAAGGCCTCTACCATATATCATATCCGATATACCATTAATACATCGACTGTTTGTTGGACTCCCTAAATATTTTTCTATTAATTGACTGAAATAGTTGTTATCCTCACCATAATCCACCCAAGAATTTCTAGTCTTCTCAACTATTCTAGGTACTTCATAACCGGTAAGATTTACTACTTTCAAATTCTTCATACTGTTATATATTGTTGACTACTGTCACCAGAATCGCTTTGTGTATATTGTCCATCATTTATAGTATAGACAGATGTAGCAACATACGAATCGGTACAATATGCTTTATCTCTATAAAGCAATGTTGTGCCTTTAAATATCTCATAATTATAAATACTATTATCAGATAATATACTAAACGTGCAATTCAAGCTTATGAAATTACCACTTACAGACCCACTTAGATTTGTTAACGTCTCAGATTTATTAGTCCCATCTTCGGTTATCTTTAAGGATAATCCTGTTTGAGCCGTAGAAACCCTAGGCATTATCTTTATAGTTTGAGCATTAGTATTTGGTAGTAAACGTATCATACTAATATAACTAAAAAAGACATTATTTGTTTTATATAAAAAAAGGGTAACATTTCTGTTACCCCTCTTCATTAAAAAACTAGAATAGATTAGGTATTTGTTCCTTCTGTTATAGTGATAGTTCCAGATAATCCTGGGAAATCTTGAACAGGGAATGGATAATCTACTGCTGTAGGTAATTCTGTTAATTCTAAGAAATTAGCTGGTTTTTTCTCTGACGCAGTAAATGTCAAAGTATAACCACTTAAGTCTCCCATAGCAGTACCAGTTACAATAGTTCCTCCAGAAACATCAGCACCGTGCTCAAGTCCCATCATCATAACATTACCATTATAGTCCTCTACTGCAATGTGAGGTCTACCATAAGCTAACAATTTCAGTTCTTTGTGATCTGCTTTAGTCAGCTTCTTTAGGGTAATATTCAAGGTTTGCTCATAGAAAGTTGTACCAGTTTCTCTGCTTGCTGTTACAGTTTGCTCTAGACTACTAGCTCCTTTAACTTCATACTTAAAAGCAGTTAAAGAATTAGCAGTACCACCAATGGAACTACCAGTTAAGTTATCTATTACATCTGTGTCAGTTGAGTCATAACTAACAGTTCCTAATTTACCAAAATCTACAAAATAAACGTTTTTTATTCCACCTAAGGAATCTTTACAGGGCTCTTTGCGCCCCAATGTTAAATCACAAGCCATATTTTATAGTATTAAAAAGGGCAGGTAGGCACGTTGGCTCACCCACCCTTTTAGTTAATTTATTTATTAAGAATAAAGAACGATATCAGATCCAATTGCGTGTTGAATTCCAGCAGTAAATCTCATAACGACTCTTACATTCTGGCTTCCGTCAACATCAGCCATATCAATAACTTTAACTTCGTTTTGATCTGATAGAAGACCAGTTCCAAAGAATAAGTTAGATTTCTCGGCAGCTACCATTGTGTTGGATGCCATACCATTAGCAAGTGCAACATTGATGCCATCAAAAGTTAATGCACCTCCGTTAAACCACTGAGTTCCTTTAGAATCAGTACCAGCAGCTCCAACTTGACTAGAAAAGCCCCCAAGAGCTCTTACGTAGGCTCTATATACATTAGGAGCAACATATATTACTAAGTCATCAGCACCATATACAGTTGAAGGAATTCCATCTACTGTAAGACCCATCTTATCAATTACGTTTGCAGCAGTTACGGCTGCACCAGCTCCTACATCTACAACATCAGCATCAGCAAGAAGTGTCGTTTTAAAACCATCAAATTGACCAGCAGTTGCATTAGTGCCACCCCAGATATTATTCTCAATTCTAGCAGCTACTTTAGCTGATACGTGAGCAATTAAAAAGTCAGAGAAGTTAGCTGGTAAATCAGAATAAGCTGAATAACCCATAGATACAGCTTCCCAGTCAGAAATAAAGTCTTTCTTACACAATTGTAAGTTAACTTGAAACTCTTCTGGTTGAAGAATTCTTTCTGTTAAAGTAAGCGTAGAGCTTGCGTCAAAATCACAAGACGCATTTTTTACGATATCATCAGTAGCCACCTTCTTCATTACCTCTTTAAACTTTACGTTTGGTTTGATGGTAATCAAGTCATTAGCTAATGTCGATCCACTAAGCAAAGCGGCAGAAATATATTTCCCTGCAAATTCGCCAGCATATGTAGTGGTTATTGAAGTAGTTGTTGCCATTTTATTTTCTTTTTATTTAATTATTATTATAGTTCACCTACTGTAATAGAAGAAGATTGTGCTCCGTTTCCGAATAGCATCCATACAGAACCATCAGAAGATAGTTCAATAAAATCTCCAATTCTTTCAGCTCCGTCTTCAAAAGTCACTCTATCTACTGCATCAGCATCTACTACTGCTCCTGCTACAATCAAAGAACCACTCATTGTGTCTCTTTGAGTAGATGGCGTTTGAACCACCATATCAGTTCCAAAAGCAGCAGCTACTTGAAATTTATACTTTGCTCCAGCAGTTGCCTCTGGAAGAGTAATAGTATAACCTGTTCCACTAATCAAAAAAGTCTTACCACTGTCAGCAAGCGTAATCGCTTTTGATGCAGTTACCACTTCTTGTTTTTCGAGGATTCTTTCGACATCATTCGAAATAGTTGTTGTTGTTCCCATTTTTATTATTTGTTAAATTTATTAATGTTACTTAAGACTCGATCTAGAGTTGTTTGTGGTCTGTTTTGAGCATAAAGATTCATTTGAACTTCAGGTTTTACTTCTGGAGTATGAACCATCGGTTCAGCATCAACATCAACAGAAGACAATTCTTCTTTAGGAACCTCATTATACTTTTCAACAGTAGATTTAACTTCACCCATTAAACTTTCTACCATAGCTTTAAGCTCTGCAAATTCCTCTTTAGTAACATAAGAGGCCTCTGTAGCTTCTTCTTCAGCTTCTACAGCTTGATCTTGTTCTAGTTGCTCATCTTCAGATAAAACAACTTCCTCCTCTTTTGGAGATTCTTCTACTTTCTCTACCACTTCTTCAGCAGCGGAAAGTTCTTCTTTAATTTCTTCCTGGATTTCAACTTCTTGAGATCCCAAAAGAACTTCTTTTAGTTTTTCTACAATTTCAGTCGCTTTCATAGTTTTAAATATATTAATATTACCAATTTTAAGTCAAGTTGTTGTATTTTCAAATAATAGTAGAGAATTCTGTTATAACCCCACTTTGAACTCTAATTTGTTTGTTTACATTTGTGCCTGTATAGTATCCATCTTCTAACTTGTTTTGATAAAGATTAGATGCAATGTTATACCCTTTTTCAGAACTAGATTGTATACTAACTGTAGTATCATTTTTTAGATAGTTAGATGAACCAATTTGCTCTGTTATATACGCATCAAACCCAATAGCGGCAGAACTAAAAGCACTGTTTCCGGTATTTGTTCCAGTAAAAAATACCGTATATATTAAATTTACATTTGGGTTTTCTGTTTGTAAACTACTAAAAGGAGTATCTGACTTAAATTTTAAAGAAGAGCTAGAACCACTAAACGCACCAACAGTTGCGTAAATTGCATCAGTAGAACTTATTGTTCCCCCCGAATCTCCACTAACAACAGTCGGAGCAGCATAACCTAAATAAACCACAGGACCCTTAACAGCATAGTCAACAGTTTGAGCGGACGTATCAGGAACATTAGATCCTTTTATTGTAAATCTCCAGGTTCTAGTTCCTGTTAAACTAAGGTTGTCTGTTTGCCATATTTTAGTATAACTTGGTTGATATCCAGTAACTATACAATCACCTATGGTAGATCCAGAATTAGTATATCCAGCAGGAGCTGTTATTGTAACAGTCAAGGATCTTTGTACGTCAGCTAGTGTTGTATTTGATGCAAAGCTTGCAGGACTAGAAGCAGTAACTACTGCTCCAGAAGAAAATGATATACTATAATTACCTCCTGGTCCAATAAAGAAACTAGCTGTGCCTAAATCAGAGCAAGAGAATCCTGTTATAGGTGTTTGAGTCACTGTTTCTGGTTTTTGCACTAAAACTCCTGGATTACTGAATTCAATATCACCAAGCTTTTCTGGTACTACTATAGTTGATTCTACCTCTCTTTCAGTATCCACAGATACGGTAGGAAAAGATTCCGGGCTTATTGTTACAGTACCTAAACTTTGACCTTCATAGGTTGCTGTGGGAGGGGTTATAACCCCAGTAGATGCAACAGACAACCCTGTTAACACCACACTTTCTTTAGTTAAGGAAGTACCTGTTATGCTTCCTATTCCTTGATTAATTAATTCTCCATTACAACATTTTCTAGAATAGGTTTTGCCATCCTTACATAAACATCCTCGTCTTGATGACCTTGGACTAGAATACCCACCTCTTTTAATACCCATTATTTTTTAGCTTTAGGATGTTTCTTTGGTAATAAATCGTAATCTGTTATATATTTTGGGTTTTGTGGTCTACCATTTTTAATTAAGTATAAAAAGGCATTAGTACGTGCAAAAGCCCACTGAGAAGCCGAACGTACGTTTGGGCTGCGGCTTGTATTAAAAGCTCCAAGCCCACGCTGAAAAACAGAGGCAAGCATACCAACAGTAACACCATATCCCAATTTTTCTTTATATTTCTCATTAAATTCATCTGCTTTGTTTTTAAGTGTAGCTCTGTCTTTTGCAGAGACTTTGGCTCCAGTTTTACCCGAAGCATCACCTTTGGCCGTCCCCTTGCCTTTAGGGCTAGGGTTAGGCATATCAGACTTAGGAGCTTTAGGGCTTTTTCTAACCCCTCCTCGTGGTCCTACCTCGGCCATATTGTGTTTCTCACAAGGCATATACCAAGTATCGCCTTCATAATCGTGGGTATGATATCCTTCACACCCTATATCTTTAGCTGCCGCTTCAGCTTCTTCTATAGTAGAATACCCAGCTCTTCCATCGATAATTGTTGAAGAAGCTTCTATTGCGTTTAATCCTTTGAGTTTAGAAGTAACCCACGTCAACATACTTTTACCTCCCCATAGTAAATAAGAAATGGTTCCGCAAGCTTCTGTGTCGCTAGGGTTATAATATGTTGCTGCTCTAGATAAATAACTGTAGATCCTCTTGAGGGTCGGTAATGTAAACTTAGTATCTCCTTTTGCAATTTGCTGGCCTCTAACTTTCCCAATCTGGGTAGCACAACGATTTCCCACTTTTTCATTTAACTCTACCCCTCTTTTAGCATTGTTAACAGCAGACTTTGGATATCCTCCATAAGATTCTAGTTCTACACCCTCAGAAAGCTCTGAGATGGCTTCTAGTAGTTCATATTCTGCATTTAGTTCATCAACACATTCTTCGCAAAAGGATTCAGGTAAAGTATCCATAGGTCCTTGGTCAGCATTATCTGCAAAGTATCCTTCTATGGAAAATCCGTGTACCTCTCCCGCTTTAACCTTCCTCCATACAGCATCATTATATACCTTCATAGAAACCATCCAGGTTCCTATTGGTACATCAAATCCATATTTTCTAGATTTATCTTTCTTTTCGTCCTCTACTAACCAGCTTTCTACCACAGTCATTCCCTCTAGCCTTTCTTGATGCTCTAGAGTAGAATTAGATTGATAACCGCGTTTAAGGAAAAGCTCTGAGGCTTTTCTTACGGTATCTACAGAAAAGTATATATAGTAATCTTCATCTTCCCCTTTTCTTAATATCTTTTTATTAGGAACAAGAGCAGCACCCATAAGGATACGCTTCTCACTATCTACTTCAGCAAGCATTATGGGTTCTTTCTTAAGAGCTATAAAGTCCTCTTCTATAGCTGGGTTTTCTACTACAGAGATAGCTTCTATCCCACTGAATTCATTTTCTTCATCTATAATAAGTTCTATAATCTTCTCCATACTATTATAACTATTTATTTTTACTATTGTTTTATTATTTAAACAGCTAACTTGAAAGAGTAGCTCCTTGCATTGTTGTATTTCTTAAATTTTGAGCTTCTAGTATTTCTCTATCTGATACTATTGCAATTGTTTGTTGATTTCTTGTACCCCTTATAGCTTGACCTAATTGATCTATTCCCGAGTTCCCTACTACGTTAAATATTGGGGCTTGAGATTCTGCCCCTCCAGAACTTTCCATAGCAGTACCTGAATTAAGAGATCTTAATGCGACTGATGTTTGTGCTGCAATAGCAAGTTGAGCCGCAACTGCACCAGCGGTTGCTAAAAACCCTTTTGGACTAGCATCTAAAGCGTGATAAGACTGCCAAACACCCACACTGGCCGCAGCAGATGAGGCTATAATTGCCGCTCTAGCTAAGGTTTTATTTTGCTCATTTAATTGAGCCGAAGCTTGAAAAAAATCTGCAACACCTTTAAGCAAGGTAGAATAATGATTAAATTTAGCTTGTTGTTCTGCTCTTTGTTCTCTTTTCCTTTTTTCTCTCTCTTCCGCATCATACTTGTCGTTAATTAATTTAACAGCATCTCTATATAATTTAGTTTCTAGTGTTGCATCATTAAATTTAGACTTTAAAGCCGCTAATTCTTTTCTTCTTTTATCGGCTGTTAATCCAAAAACAGCAGAAGTTAATGTAGGTAAATCAGCCTCTATTTGAGCTAAATATTCATCCATCTCAGAAATAAAGGAAACCTTGTTTGGATCAAAAACTTCTTCTACATCAAGAAGGCCTTTATTTACTTCAATCAATTCTTCAGATAGACTGTTAGCAGCCTCGGATGCTTTTATTGTCTTTCTAGAGAATTTATCCTGTAAAGGATTTAGATCTTTAAGTATGTCCTTTAGCTCTCTAGAATTAATTACTACTTCTTTTCCTGATTTTTTAGCCTCTTCCTGTGCTTTTCTTATTAAGTTTACTCTTGCATCTTCTAGTTCAAGCATTCTACTATATTCTCTTACTAAATTCCTAACGGTTTCGTCACTAAAGTCATTTAGATTCTCAAAAGCCTCTTTGAATTCTTTTGATTCCTTAACAAGAAAGCCAACTTCTTCTCTAAGAGCATTGCCAGATATATCATATTCTCTTATATTTTTAGTTAAAGCCTTTAAAACACTTCTCTGTTCTGAAAATATGTCGGTTTGTTGTTTAGCCGCTCTAGCTGCTTTTTCTTGATTGATAGCATATCTCTCCAATAAGGCTACAATAGCCTGAAAAGCCAATATAATTCCTAAAGGACCAAACAATTGTGCTTTTAATCTAGAAAGTGCACCAACAAATCCAGTCATTCCCTCTCCCTCTTTAGAAACAAGGGTTATGAATAATGTAGATAATTGAGAAAGGTTGTTAGCCATACCTCTAATACCATAATTTGAATCTGATATAGTTCTACCTAGTTCAGTAAGAGTTGCCCCGGCTAAACCTGCATCTGTAATAGTGCTCTTTAATCCCTTATTAGAACCAGCTAAAGCTGTTTGTTGTCTCTTAAGATCAGTACTAACTTTGTTTACAGCATTATCTAGGCTAACAAAAGATTTGGTTAGGCCATCTACTCTAACCTTGCCTTTATCGTTGATCTCAAAAGTAAACTGTATCCTATTGTCTGCCATATTTTCTACGTTTAACTATTTCTCTCATTTCTTTAAATGTTTGTGGAGCCTTATGACTTCCCTTTGCAAATTGAATCAATTCGTTTGCGTCATAATAGTCCATAAGTTTCAACCCTTCTATAACTTGCTTTATCATATTACTACGTTATTTGTTGGCTTAAATCAGCCGTAACTATTGAATTATCTGCGGTTACTAAACTACCAGAAACATTAGCAGCTAAATCTCTTACGTTATCCGTAAGTAGCTCATCTACTGTTTTATTTAACAACTCAAAATTTGTTCTTCCATCACCTAAATTTGATGTTATTTTATTTATTCTATATTCAGTGTCAAATATAGTTAAGCTATCCGCTAAAGATATTTCTCTTAATATATTAGCAGGTAAAACAGCTTTAATTTGAAATAGTCTGCGACTTATGTCAAAAGTCTGTTTAATGTAATTTTCATAATACTCTAAAAATAAAGTACGAAGGAAGGAAACCGGAAACGCATATTCATTTGTTTCTCTATAAAAATGTATGTTTGGAGTTGGTTCAGAATCCGAATCCTTAGTAGCCATTGTTTCCGTGACTTGCACACTGTTAGAAGGAATGTGGTATTGAGATAGGGTTGAAGATGATCCTCCAGCGACAAGTTCTATAGGATTTATTCCTGCTCCTGATTGTTTAGGAGAATAAAATAACAAAGGCTTACCTAAGTAAGCATTAAAGGATCCATCAACAGCATACCCCCATTGAATAGATGTTTTATTACTCTCAACAGTTTCATTGTCTTGATCAAATAATCTATTAAATTGATGGTGTTCGAAAGGGACAATTACCTCATACTTTTCTCCTATGTTTAATAATTGATTATTATTAGGAGTAACACTATTACCAGGGTATATAGAAGTCCCCCAAGTTCTACCTTCTCTTTCACCAAATTGTTCTGCAAAAACAGTATCTAACCCTTCATATCTAAATTCCACTTCTGAATAAGGAAGAGCTGATGATACTGTAGATTCCGTGTTATCAACATATTTTGTTATATCTAGACTAGCTCCTGAATTATAGAAATTATCTAGAGTGTCTATTTTTAATTGACCTCCAGTTCCCTCTATAACTGTTAAGTTAAACATTTTAAACAGACCACCTAGAAAGTCTATTATTTTCATATTGTTAGGCAAAAGACCCGATGGGTTTAATTGTAGGTCTGTGTCAACTGTTATTGTTCCATCATATGCTATAGATCTAGTTGTTTTAAACGTACCAAAGAATTCTACATCAGCAGGTTTTCTCTTTTTTATAGTAAACCTAAAATCAAATTGACCTGCGGAGGCTGACTCAATATAAAAAGTGTAATTTCCAGAAGGAGCCTCTGGAGCGTTTGCACCTAATATTTCTGAACTAGCAATGCTATCGAAAGTTAACGGACTTAATGATGTTATAACAGCTTTTGATTCAGCTCTTACGGGACTTTTATTTCCAAATAATCCATCAAATCTCTGAAATTCTTGTCCATCTCTTTTAATAACAAAATTATACATACTAGTTGAAGATGGAGCTGTAATGTCTACTCCTATAAAAAATTCAGTTTTACTAGTATCTTCTATAACCTGTATTCCGTTTCCTTGATGAAAAGGTGCGTCTAATTTCATATATCTTTCATCACTACCTACAGGACTTGTAAAACTTAATATTTGCTTTTCTGTAATATCTAAAGGTATTTGACCTTTATGTCTATTAAGCCAAATAAATAATTCGGCATATGTAGGGTTGTTGTAATATGCAGTTCCAGCTCTAGTGGTTTTTGCAAGAGTAAAGAAATCTTGACTAAATGATATATTAGGATATTGTTTTTGAATTGCTAAAATTATAGCGTGAACCCTTAATGCTGGCTTTAAATCTCTAAAATCTATTCCCTTTTGATTTCCGTGTGGAAATAAGTTATTATCTAAAGTATTATCTACGGAATTGTATACTAATCTACTTGTAGATGTTATTAAAGGAACTACTATTCCATCTTCACAATCATTACTAGAGGCAATAGAAACATTTGCGGCATTTTGCATAAGACTAGCAATATTGGCAGCCGTGTAAGGTATCTTTACAGCTTGTAAGGCTGATAGAGTATCCAATGTTTTATCTCCTAAAGTTTCTGTTAATTTTATTGTACTACCAAAAAAGATCAAAGTATATGAGTAGGGTTTATTCCCTCTCATCTGTGTTGATTGCAATTGAACTCTCCCCTTTTTAAATAGACTATAATTTATATGTAATTCAGCATCTATTCTTTTTCTTATGTCAAAAGGGGTTCCAGCCCCTTGTTGGTTTAGTCCTTCGGGATCTTGATCTCTATATATATTTGGATTATAGAAGTGTTTAAATATTTGATTATTATTTTTACTAGCAGGAACAGTGAATGTCCTAGAAAAATCTGCAAATACTTTATTTATGTCCCTTATGTCTTGCTTGACTTGTACTAGCTCTATTGACTCAAAATCAAAGAATTCAACCTCCTTATAGCTATCAGCAGATGTGCTATCTGGTTTTATTGGGTCATAAATATATAATTGAGCTGATATCATTATCTTACGGCATTTATAGTTTCAGATGCGAAATCAAATTGTATTGTATAGTTTATTAATTTGTTGTTTAAGTGTGTTTTATATTCGAGTTGCTTTGTTTTGGGGACCACAGATAATGTACTACCTTCGTACGTTATCCAACAGTTCTCAGATAAAAACATCTCCTCTATAGTTTTATTAAAGTCTTCATCTACATAACCGGTATTTACTGACAGTGTTGTTTGAGACCTTACATCAAACCTTTGTGTTTGACCTTCACTAACATCATATGTGGCTGACGAACTTATTATGTTTTTTCTAAAGACACTATCTTCTATCTGCAAAAGCTCCGCTGATCTTAGAAAGAAGTAAGCTGCCTGTATTACCCCATATTTATTTATAAACTGACACTTTAAAGGAGTATACTTAGGTTCACAGACAGGAACCAGGTTTATACTCTTTAACAAGCTAGTTTGGCCATTATTATATACGCTTATAACATATGGTAAATTATTAGTATTAGGAGCAAATGTGACGTACTTAACGGCACTTGCAGCCGTATTGTCAAAATCTGAAGCTAAGTCCACTGTTGTAGCCGATCCATTAACTGTATATGTTATTTCTATATCGTCCTCTGTAAAGAAGGGAATCTCTATAGATGTGCCGTCTGGAGTATATACATAGTCAGAAGATATAAGAGCATTTCTACTAAGCTCAGGCTGTGCCCCTTCACTAAAATATCCGTAGCCGTCAAAGGCCAAATAATATGCTGTTGCCATAATTTATGTAGATATTGTGGATTCTACCTGAATCCATTTTATATAACTTTTATTGTTGTTTAATGGTGTTGCTATTGTTTTTGTTAGGTATTCTCTAACTATATCTGATATTTCAAAGATCACATAGTTATCTCCAGGAAGTGGAGCTTTATTTAGCGTAGCCAAAATAGACCCCTTATCAGTTGTCTTGGTCCCAGAATAAACATATATTTCTATCTTAGTATTAGTCATACCCGATTGAGTATACTTTAAGAAAAAAGGGCTTCGTACGTTTGCTTTGACTTCTGGCATATTATGATGATGGTTGATCAGCGGTTACAATTACTAATGCGTTTTGGTCTAAGGAACCAAAAAACCCACTAGGTATCTTTATATTTACTCTTGCGGTCCTTGTTATAGGACTGCCAGTTGCATTTGCATTGTAACTAGGTAGAGACGTTCCTGTAAAGGGATTGTCTACATCTACAAAATTAATTGAATTAATAACTTGACTTCCTGATGTTGAAGTAGGGAATGTTATCGTTCCATTTTGAGCTACTGCAAATCCTGTTATATCTGAAGAATCAGGAACAAAATTTGGTACGGTTTCATCTTCTACCTGCACCCACTTAACGTAATTTATATTATCGTTTAATGGCGTTGTAGATTCTGGTTTTATGTAGTCTCTTATTATTTCGGAAAGCTGAAATATCACATAATTATTAGTTCCAGTCGGATATTTTCTTAATTTGTATTTAGCTGTCCCCTTGTCTGTTGTTTTTGTTCCAGAATAAACGTATACAGTAAGATCAACATACCTTAAATTAGTAGCTGAGTATTTTTTATAGAAGGGACTTCTTACGTTTATCTTAGTTGACATTCTTGCTTGTTGACTTTTTAAAGTGTGATTCTATGTCTTTAATATATGCTGCTGATGAATCTCTAAGTAATGCATTCATTATTCTAAGTGAAGCTTCATATGATATGTTTCTTCCTTTAATTCCCCTTCTACC
>CENI01000991.1_pt1 | contig 14746 bp, 20 predicted proteins | sample 530161 | NCBI WGS metagenome assembly CENI01 (sample SAMEA2591107, study PRJEB7988) | marine metagenome | isolation source: saline water (ENVO:00002010), including | reverse complement strand
TAATTGATCTTTATTCATTATCTCATTACATTGTGTTAATACATCCTCAACAATAGTTGTGTCGAAATCTTTTGGATCTAAATGACTAGTTGGTTGCTCTCCACCGTACATAGGATCATGAGGTGTTGGTACTGCAACAAAAACTATCTCTCTATCAAAAATTGCATCATGTAAATTATTTTTAGTTATAACAGGATCATATCCTGTTACATCATGACCTTTTTCAACACAAACTTGACTACAAGGAAAACCGAGTTTTCCTAAACCAACAAACGCTACTTTCATATCATCTCCAAAGTATTAAACAGTTCTATTTCTGAATTACTATTAATTAAGTTTTGATAATTATATTCTAATATATCATAATTGTCAATAACTAATTGTTTTACATCTTGTTTTGATAAATTTAATATTAGATTATTAATCTTTTGTATTCTATCAGTGGAATCCAATATATTATCATACGATTCATCCCACATATGATCAAATGTTCTATATCCTAGTTCTCTTAGAATTTTAAGGGTGTTTGGTTGGCCAACAATTATAAATGGCATTTTAAGCAAAATTGCTTTGTAAGTTTTTTCTGTTATAAAATCAACACCGCCTTCATTAGAAAAAAGAGATTCAGTTATAATAAATATACTATTATCATATGAAAAATTTTCATTAAATATTAAACTATAATTTATGGTTGATGTTTTTGCTATCGAACTTCTCCATTCTTCGTTTGGTAATGAATTGATTGTATCTGTGAACTTATCATCATACGACAATTTTAATTTCTCATCATTGTATGACACATTACATTCATTTAGTAAACTATTTTCCACTAAATTATATACTATTTGTTTTCTATGCAAACTTGGAGCATGATTTAAACATAAAAATTTTTTACTGTGATTTTTTTTTGTAACATCAATGTTTATCATATCTTTACAATTTTTTATCGCTGTCTCATAAAAATTAAAATATATTGATTTTAAAACAGTATCTTTTGCATAATTTTTATTTGATGTAATTACCCAAACTCTATCTAAATCTATGTCATAATCAAACATTTTATTAATAATAATTCTATCGCAATATGGTGCGTGAGTTTTATCTCTTCCAATATGTATGAATAATGGTTCATTATTATGTGTATAACGTTTTAGTAAAAGTTCAAATGGTGTGGGTTCATCTTTATTGATGTTTGTATTATATTTAATTGTGGTATCTAAAAAAGTAAAATTTTTATTGTGATACCTTTTTAGAAAGGATTTAAAATCTATGTATCTAAGACCTGGTTTAGTAAATTGAGATATAATGTTCATTACAAAAATGTTTCCATATGTATTAAATCTGCAATATTTTTTTGTGTTTGTTCATTTGGATGACCATCAACATCACTTATGGTTTCCCATTTATTTTTTTTAAAAAGATATTGTGTAATACTTGTACCACCTATCAAACTAAAACAAGGCCAACCCCACAGTATTTTTTCATTTAATATATTAATAAAAGGATTTTTAATCATAACGTAACCAGCGTTTCTTAAATACTCATCTGCATCATCTTGTTTTATCAACCATTGTGGAACTGGTCGCAACATTTGAAACATTTTTAATTTTATATTTCTTTCTTTACAAATTGAATAAAGTGAATAAAACATAATAACATTTTTTTGTATAATATTTTCAATACTTGGATATTGTTTATTGAATGTTTGTTTATACCACTTTTGTAAATAAAGTTCATCAAATACAGGTCTTTTTCTAAATGTAGGTCTATTGTTATGATACTCATATCTTATTGTTGGCACAATCGAAGACCAACCATCTGAAGTTAAAAAATCTTGACGTGTCCATTCTGTCCATGCAACAATTACAGTATCAACTTTCTTGTGTTTAAAAATTTCATTTATGACTTTATAATATATTTGTTCGTTACCACAACCATTACTTGCTGTATTAATTACATTGCAATCCGTCATTTCACTTATAAGTTGTGGCCACATTTTAAAATTTAAAGGTTTTGGGTATATGGTTAAGGGTTGTGATTTAGCTGTGCAACTACATCCACCAACTATTATATTTTTTCTTTCAGCCATTTTGCCCATTCTATGTGTGCCTTTTCTGAAGGATGATCTTTTACACCCCTAAAAGATTCATCTTTTTCAAAAGCCCAATCCTCAAAATTGATACCATTTATTTCAGTGAAAAAGGGTAGTCCTATTACTTTTTCGTTATTGATTACATCATAATTAGATGATTCTGCAAAATACATCATTACTCTTGCATATTCATCTGAACTAAAAACTTTTTTAGAAAAAGGAACAAACCCAGAAAATATTCTGTAATCTATTCCTATTTTATCCAATATTGACATAATTGAAATTATGTGACTATAATATGTGTCAACCATTCTATTTGGTGAATCATACATTCTTATTGATTTTTTGCCCACATTTAGTCTGTTAAGTTCTATCAAACTAACTATGACTAAACTATTTTTTTTTAATCTTAACAATTCTTTATAATTTTTAGATATAAATTCTACAGTATGAGAATTTGATACTGTATTTTTTGCATAATTCATAACTTTGGCATTTAACATGTCACCTAAGTATTCAGGCCAACACTTTTGTTTACCATCATAATTAGTTTCACAACACCCAAATGCGATTATATTAGAATACTTTGACATTATATTTACTTTCAAATTCTTGAGCATCTTCCCAAGTATTTACTATCGGTTGCCCCTTTACGTTTAATGAGGTATTTAACAACATAGGACATCCTGTTTTTTCATGCCATTCTTCGAGGATAGCACGACATACAGACGGGTTATTTTTTTCAACGACTTGTACTCTTGCAGTGCCATCAACGTGTGTTACAGCAGTGTAATCATGCAATGCTTTAGATACAAATTGCATGTATCTGTTTTTCCTTCCTTTAAAATACTCATCAAAGTGTTCTTCTAATATCATAGGTGCAAATGGACGAAACTTTTGTCTTTTTTTGATTTGATTAATTGTGTCTTTTAAAGAATATCTAGGATCAGCAATTAAGGAACGATTTCCTAATGCTCTTGGTCCAAACTCAGCACGACCATTTGCAACTCCACAATATTTGTGTTTCAATAAATGTCTAACAACTTCTTTTGGATTTATTATCCTATTAATGTTATGACCAAGATAAGGATGTTTCCAATTTAATCTTACTTTATTAATTAATGCAGCCGCACCAAGAGAAGAACCTGCATCGCCTGGTGATGGCATAATCCATATTTCATATTCCTTTGGTATTTTACTGTTTGCAACACAGTTTAAAGCACATCCACCCATGAGTATTAACTTTTTTTTAGTCGTATATTTTAGTAGTTCTAAAAGTTTTGTTTCATAAAGTTTTTGAACTGATGCAGCCAAATCTTCATCACGTGCATTTGGTAATAAATTTCCTACACCCCAATGATTATTCTTATACAAAAGATATTCTAAATCATATTTGGGTTCGCCATATGCAGCCATTCCCATTGTGATATATTCATCTTCGTTTGGTTTCAAACCAAGTCTATTTGTAATTGCTGAATATAATAACCCTAGTGAATATGGATATTTAAATGATCTAATTTTTTTCATATTATCCCATATGGAAACAGTATCCCATTCACCAATTGCGTCAACAACAATAATATTACAATCATGAAATGGTGCAGTAAAATAACCCGCCGCAGCATGTGATTGATGATGTTTAAAATAGTAATCGTATTTTCTTTTTGGCCATTCAAATGATTGACCTGCATATAATCTTCTAGTGTTTTTCCAAAATGGTGATTCGTAATATGCTATATTATGATAACCTATCTTCATTTGTTTTGGATGAATCCATTTATCACCTTTCTTTCTACTATACCTTTCACTATGAGATGCGTATTTAATTTCTTGACCGTCTAATACAGTTACGCCTGCATCATGAAAACCTTCTGATATACCAATATTAATCATTTTTTACCTATAATAAACTCTCTACAATCAGGGTACCAATATTCTTGTCTCATTGGAGTAAATTGTTTTGTAATGAGTTTTTCAACACCTTTAGCACAATCTTCAAAAGTTGGACAATAATGATAACCCTGTCTAAAAACTTTTTGCAAACTCCATGGCGATATATTTAAATCTCTACCATCAGACCTCATCATACTTAATTCTAAATATTGACTTTTACTATCTAATAATATCGCACCTAATTTTCCTACGTGCATGGGTTTAGTATTACCAAAACTTACTACTTGAATTTGACCAGGTTGATACATGTTTTTTTCAAATCTTCTTGCACTATCCCATAAATTTGTAAGACCAAATCTATACTCACCTTTTTTTGCCCAATCTTCATCTGTAAGTTCATAATCTAAATTAAGATCTGTTAATAATTGTATAACTGATAAATAAGTTTTTGCCGGACACGAAAGTTTTTTAATATTTAATAATCTAATAACAAGTTCCATACCATGATTACAACCATCTGTGGCAACCACAAACGGGGCACCTGTGTAATCTGCCACTACTTTTTCAAAATTAAAAAGATCATTTACACTATACATTAAACTATTCATCTTTTTCTACCGTACAATATTGTTTACATTTATATAAAGCATCATCATAATTTTTCCAAGAATTAGGTAAAGTTTCTTTAAACCATTTTGTTTGTAAAATTTGTTTCAAAGGTTTTTTCTGAATATTATAATCATCTTTAGTTTCCATATATTCTTTTAAAATATGTTTATTTTTTTTATTATTATCTTTATCCCACTCATCATTTTCATCTTTTATATCATACATGTAAGTAACGTTACCCAAATAACAACAGGGCCAAACTTGACCATCTGGGTTAACAATAACAATGTTATTTCTTTTCCATTCACAATCAATACATTTACTCATCTTCTTAGTATTTGTTCTTTTCCATTCTCATCTATAAATTTAAATATGCCGCTATCATCAAATCTATTTGAATCAAAATAACGCCAATATGTTGCACCATATTTTTTTGTCAATTTTTCTATGTCTTTCAAATATGGGCGATTATGTTCAAATACAACTGTTTGAGCCATTGATGTAGATAACGTTTCAGACAACGCCTTCATATTATTTAATGTTTTTTGTAAATCAGTTTTACGTCTATAGTGTGAATGCATTTCTTGATCGATACCATCTATATCAAAAAATATCTTTAATCTTCTACCGCACAAAACACCGAGTTCCCAATAATATTGTTCATCACGAATAGAACCATTTGTAGTAATTTCAATATTTGTTTCACTTTCATTTATTATGTAATAACAAATATCATATAAATCTTTTAACATTAATGGATCACCCCATGTGCCACAAAACTGCAATTCTTTTATTTCATTTAAAGTATCTTTTGGAAAAGATTCTTTAAATTCTTTTAGTGACCATTGTACAAGAGGTAACCAATCTGCCACACCCAATCCATTAGCATTTGTTCTATGACATTGTGGACATGCAGCATTACAGAAATTAGTTATTGATAAACTAACTCTGTCTATTGTTGTCTCGTTCCATTTCATTATTATCCTCATAAATAAACACGTCTTGTTGTTCACGTTTTTTAAACTTACTTAAAAATGTGTGCCAATATAATAATATATAAAGTTTTATTTTCTTTTTTAGTTTCATAATTCTTCCTTTTTTTCTACTGTACAATTTAATCGACATTGTTTTAAAGTCGTATTATCATAATCTTCCCAAGACTTAGGAAGTGTTTCAGTAAACCATTTATGTTGTAGTATTTCTTCTAGTGGTTTATTAAGTATATTCAAATCTTCTTTATTATCATAATATTCCTTAAATATCCATTTATTTTTTTTAGGATCATTATTACTAAATCTATGTGGATCATTTGTTATCTGATCATAATAAGCAACGTTTTGCAAATAACAACAGGGCCAAACTTGACCATCTGGGTTAACGGTGACAATACCGTTTTTTTTCCAATCACATTCTATGCACTTTGACATTTTTCTAATATTTGATTATTTCCTATTTCATCTATAAAATTAAACGTATTTGAATCAGAACTAAATCTATCTGACTTTATGCCTCTCCATATTAAAGCACCATAATCCATTGCCAGTTTTTCTATTTCCTTAACATAATTTTCGTTATGTTTAAATATAATTGTTTGAGCTTGTGGTATTGAACGTGTATAAGAAAGTGTTTTCATATTATTTAACACTTGTTTTAATTTCGTTCCTCTTCTATAGTGTGAATGCATTTTTTGATCAATGCCATCTATATCAAACCACATTCTTAATCTTTCATGACATAAAACACCAAGTTCCCAATAATCCTTTTCTTCTCTTATTGAACCATTTGTCGTTATTTCTATATTACATTGACTTTCATTTATTATATAATCACACATCATATACAAATCTTTTAACATTAATGGATCACCCCATGTGCCACAAAACTGAATCTCATCTAATTTATTTAATGTTTTTTTTGGAAATGCTTTTTTAAATGTATCAAAATCCCATTGTACGAGCGGTAACCAATCTGCCTTATTTAAACCTAAAGGATTTGTCCTCATACATTGAGGACAAGCAGCATTACAATAATTAGTTATAGATAAACTAATTCGTTTTATATCTGTTTTATTCCACCTCATGTCGTTTTTGCTATTCTACTAAAATTTTGAACTTTTTCGAATCTAATACTGTTTCTAAATTTATCTGCTAATTGATCACCTTTATGACTAATAACAAATACGTTTTCATTATCTAAAGTATTTAATATACGTAAAAATTCATCTGTTCCTTGACCATCTAATGAACTATCAAATATTTCATCAAGAATTAAAAGATTTGTATTCGTAGAGTTTTTCATCTTTGCAATGGCTCTCCATGTAAATAATAGTGCAAGATCAATTCTCATTTTTTCACCTTCACTAAAAGACGCATAATTGAATGTATCTCTAAATCTTGATTTTATTGTTTCATTAAAATTTTCATCGAGATTAAAGTTGACATAAAATTCCATTGACATAAGATACTTGTTAATTAACTGATTCATAATTGGTAAGTACTGTTTAATAATCTTAGTCTTAATACCACTATCATCAAGCATATCTCTTACTGCATGAGTATAAACTCTTTCTTCCTTTTTTTTACTTCTTGATTCTTCAACACCTTTACAATGATCTTTCATCTTTTTTAGTTTTTCAATGTCTGTTTCTGAAACTGACCCTTCTTCAAAAGAAGAAACTTCATCTTGTAATCTTTTATTATATCTTTCTAATTCTGTAATCGATGATGTTAATTCTGCTCTTTTTACTTCATTTTCACGTATTCTTTTTGTGATATCATTAATCTCATCAAGTCTATTTTCAACTTCTTTTAATTGATCCTTTAATTGTGTTGCACCATCTACAATTTCAACTATCTTGTGTTCTTTATCAGATACCATACTTTCTTTGTGAGATGATTCAATATCCTGTAAACATGTAGGACAGTTTTCATTATTTTTAAAAAAGTCAACATCTTTTGTTAGTTGTTTATGTTTTTCTATAAGTGTTGCACGAACATTATTTAATTTTTTCAATTTACGATTTACACTATCAACGTCCTTGATTTCTTCTTTTAGTTCATTACTTTGTGTTTCAAGTTCACTAACTTCATCTGTTCTTTCATTTAATACTTGTTGATTATTATCAAATGCATCTAATTTGTCTTTGATGATTTTATCTTTATTTGCTTTCATATCATCGATGTAGTTTTGTTGCATTGCAATTTTTTCTACAGCAAGTTCAAATTGATAATCTAACTCTTTTATCTCATCGGATATGTCTTTTATTTTTTGTTTCATTAACATTGCCATGATAGAAAAGATTTTAATGTCAAGTATTTCCTCAACAACTTCTCTACGATGAGCTGCTTTTAGTTGCATAAAAGGAATAAATGTTGATGATCCTAAGATAACAACTTGTGTAAATGAACGATAGTTTAAACGTAAAATATTTTGTTCTAAATATTTTTGATAATCTCTAGAATTTGCATCTTGATTAATAAGTATGTCATCACAATAGATTTCAAATGTATTTGGTTTGATGCCACGAATTATTTTCCATTCTTTAGTTCCAATATTAAATTCAACTTCAACAACTGCTTCTCGGTCATTAATAGTATTAACTAATTGTGATTTACTAATTACACGAAAAGGTTTTCCAAACAATCCAAAACATAGTGCATCTAAAATAGTAGATTTACCTGCACCATTTTCGCCCACAATTAAAGATGTATTATTTTGATCTAATTGTATTTCTGTAAAACTATTTCCTGTTGAAAGAAAGTTCTTCCAACGAACATTACGAAAATTAATCATACTTTTCTCATCCTAAAATATCTACGCCATAAAGCAGATCGTATCATTGAAACAATTGTAAATACCAATGCAATTCCCATGCTATCTAATATACTAGGATATAAATCAAACAAAGGAAATACTATCAATTGTACAATAATCGCTAATAAAAATCCACTACCAACATCTATAATACTTTCAAATATATCTTTGTTCATATTTCTAAATCTTGTGCCTCAGTATATAAACCACGCATCATTCTTTTTAATCTGTCTTTATCTAAATCAATTTCTAATTCATCAACATATTTACTTAATAGTGTTGTTGTATCCTCGGCGTGTTGTACAATATCATCTGATACTGTATCAGCAGATAAATCAGAAAAATCCTCGATTACTTTAACATCTACACAATTTGCCTTCATTAACCTTTCCATAAATCTATCAAACTGATATAAATCTTTTTTATTAACAATAATAACTTTAACAAACTTGTTTAAATATTGTGTAACATCATGATTTTCATATGCTGTTTGTGTATCATCATAATAAATTTTTTCATGTATTCTAAACGGATTTTGTATTCTTGTCAACTCTAAAGTTTCTGTATCAAATATGTGAAATCCTTTTGTATCATTATGATCATTCCAATATATCTCATATGGTGCGCCCAAATAATAAATTTGGCCATCGTCTGATTTAGTATGAAAATGGCCAGAAAAAACAGAATGAAACTTTGCAAATACTTCTTTATCATAACCATGATCACTCACAATACCTTTGTGCATATTGAAACCTTTTATTTCAAGATGGCCCATAGCAATTTTTGATTTAGATTCCTCAATCATTCCCATACTATAAACGTAGTTTTGTGAATTAATCCATGGTAAAAATAAGATATCTAAACCACCAATGTTTACATCAGTTGCATCTTCATAAATGTGAATATTTTTTGATCTACCATCAATCAGTTCTTTAAGACAATTGACATCATTTGTATTTTTAAAAAAAACATCATGATTACCTACTAGACAATGAAAATCCAAATTCATTGATTGAATGGGAAAAAGAAATCTTTCTCTAAATTCTTTTGCAGTTTTAAAGGAAACATATTTTCTTCTATCCATTAAATCCCCAAGGTGAAGAATAGTTTTAATATTATGTTGTTGCAAATATGGAAAAAACACACCCTCATAAAATTGCATCATATATTCTAAAAAGAATGTATTATCATTTCTAGCACCAAAATGTGTATCAGTTATAATTGCTACTTTCATTCTTCTTCCATAAACTCTTCAAGAACAGTTGGTTTTTCAACCTTCTCTTTTTCTTTTGTTTTGTAAACAGGTTCATCTGGTAACATTACAGTTGCATCGAAACCTTGAATACTATAAGTTTGACTATCAACAGGTAATGTATCGTGTGTTCTAAATTCTTGCTTTTCAATTATTTTATGTTTAATGTGTGTTTGTTTTTTTTCTTTTTGAATTCTACGTATAAATGCATAATATATTATTTGTGTAAAATAAGCAAATGGATTCTTTGATTTTTCTACATCAAAATTATAGACATATTGCAAACAATTTTCGATACCATCTGATATCATCTCATCTCGATATGTGTAATTAATAAAGTTTGGTCTATAAGATAAACCATTTGCAATCTTTAAAAAACATTCACCAACATATGAGGGAACAGGTGGCATGTCTTCACCAATCGCATCTGCATCCTTACATTTCATTTTAAACTTTTTCATTTCTTCAAAAAGTTTTTTATTATCTACGTAGTGTTGAGGATCTTTTTTACTCACTCTGATCATCCTTTATAATGGGCACCACCCGAAGGTGGTGCTCTAAATGTATATTAGTCGTCTTTTTCTATTTCTAATAAATCAAGAACTTCATCAAGTTTTTCTTCTGCTTTTTGAAGTCTATCATCAAATTCATCTTTGTCGTTTTCGTAATCGTTTGCTTCAACATAATCAACTTCTTCAAACTCTTCATCAATTGATTCATCTTCTACTTGTGCTTCTTCAAGAGCCATTAGTCTATCTTCTAACTCTTGTATTTTGTTTTTCTTATCTTCCTCTGACATATGTTTCTCCTAATATATCATAACTATAACAAAGATGTCAATATAAAAATAGTCATTGACAATCAAACTTAATGCCTGTATAATCAAGCTTGTCTTGCATCATATATTAGTTAAGCAATTTCTTTTTAAGTGATTTAGGAAGCTCTTGTTCTTTTAAGAATCTTTTAATCTCTTCTTCATCCATATCATCATTATAATCTCTTGCTTCCCAATCATTTATTTTTAATAATTCTTTTTGGTTGATTTTCAATTGTCTTCTATAGAATGTTTTCATTCCTTCAGATGCCGAGACAATTGTAATAATAGAATCTTTTCTAACTTTTAAAACATCTTGTTCTGTATATGGATGCAACCATTTTGATAATGTTAAGGATTCCACGATACCCTGTTTTGTAGCTCTAGGAGTTAAATACATTTTCATTGGCTTTTCAAGTGTGAGATAATCTCCAGCATCTTTGATAATATCACAAACAACTTCATCACCAGAACTAAACTTTATTATTTGATGTGTCATATTTTTACCGTATCTATCCTATATGAGAAACTTTCCTCATTGTATATATTTATTCTTTCTTCAAAATGAAGTAATGTGAAGTTTTTCTTACTTTTATAAGTAAGATCGTCTGATAAGTCATAAATTAGAACGGAATCTTTAGTTTCGGCTTTACGCAATCCACGCCCAATTGATTGGAGCACTCGAATCCTACTTTTACTTGGACTTGCGAACACGATGTTATGCAAATTAGGGATATTGATACCAGTAGAAAAAGTACCATACGAAGCGACAATAATTGATTTTTTAGATTGATTAACAACTTCTCTAATTTTCTCTCTTTCCTCAGCAGATGTGCCTCCATGTACATAATATGTGTTTTCATCGTTTAACATATCGTATAAAATATTACCATGTTTTTCTACTAATTGAAAAAGACAAAGAGTATTACCACTCAATTTTTTACATAGATCAGTGATGAATTTATTTCTTCTTTGATGACTTGCAAGGAAGTTAATTTCTTCGGAATATTTATAGTCTTTTACTTCTTTGCATTCTTCTTCCTTATATTTTAAAATAATACAATTTGCGTTAAGTTGTGCTAATGTTTTTTTATCAATTAACTCTTTTGTTGTTATAACCTTTTCTACTTTACCAAACAATCCTTCTAAAACTAATCGATGTGTTTGTGTGCCATCAAGTGTTCCTGTAAATCCGAAACGATATGGACATTCTTCTAACTTTTCCATAATATTGGTCAAAGACTTTGCTTTAAATGTGTGTGCTTCATCACCAAAGATACATTGAAATTGTTTAAAATAAGATTTTGGTAATTTATATAAAGATTGCCATGTTGATATAATAACAGGTTTGTCTGAGTTTTTATCATGACCAGAATATACTTTGTGAATATGTTTTTCATTCCAACCATACGATACAAAGTCATTTGTCATTTGTTCTACAAGAGATGTAGTAGGAACAAGGACAAGAATTTTTTTGTTCATCATTCTAAAATAACGAACTAAACAATAAATGATAAGTGATTTACCAGATGCAGTTGGGGAAACAAATAAGCCTCTTGATTTTTCTATTGCTTTACAAATTCCATTGAATTGATAATCCCTAGTTTCAAAAGGAATTTTTAATGACTTAATAAATCCGTCAACATCTTTTACATCAATGTTTTTGTCTAATTTAACATTATCATGTAAAACATATTCTAATTCATTGTTTTTAAAAAAATCTTCAAGATATGATAATAAACCAACATAGATTTTACAAGTCTTTTGAGAGAATAAACGAATTTTACCATCCCACAATCGATTACGATAAGCAGGCATAAATTTAGCACCAGGTACTTCAAATTCAAAAAAAGAAGATAGTTCTCTCGCAATATGTGGTTCACACTCTACTTGTAAATGAACATCATTTACTTTGTGAATGAATGTTATAGACATTTACCACAGACCTTTTTACAAGCAAATGATGATGTATCTTTACTATGAAATGATGATGATAGTTCTTTGGTATACCAAATATCATTTACTATTTCATCAATATTTTTATGATTGAGATTGAAATCATTATTTCTATTAATAAATTTTTTCATTACATTATTTAATTCATCTTTACCATTTGTTGTTATATTTGTGTTATGATTTAAGTATGGTCTATATGTAGTCATTTGTTCTAATGGTTGCGACAAAAAACAACATGGTGTGACAAGACCATTTGATGATATTTGTAAACTCATTTCTTTTGCGGCAGCACACTCAATATATTTATGTGTTTCATGAAGATTATGTCGATGATCTCTTACTATTCTGTTTAGTCTATCTAAACCCTGTTCTCTATCTTTACGTGTAATTTGTTTTAATTCTTGTTGATTTCCTTTTTCATCTATAAAAGAATATGTTGGCCCGTGTTCAAAATTATTTCCCTCTACTACATCAAATTCTGTGACACCCAATTTTCTACACATATCTTGTATTTCTTCCACATAATCCTCATTGTGTTGAAATACAACTGTTAATACGGCAATGTTTGCCATTGTTTGACATGCTGTTTCAATATTACTTAATATTTTTTTTAGATTTGTTCCTCTACGATAAAACGAATGCATTTCTTGATCAATACCATCAACATCGAATATAATTTTTAATCTTTTACCTCCTAACACTCCGATTTCAAACCAAAATTCTTCATCTCTCATACTACCATTTGTGTTAATAGAAATAGTTGTAGTATCTGTATTACTGATAATGTATTCAACAATATATTTTAAATCTTTACACATACCGGGATCACCATATGTACCAGAAAAATGAAAGTTAGTTATTGAATTTAAATGTTCGGATTTAGGAAACCAATTTTGAAATTCTTTTAGAGAAACTTGTTTTATAGGAAGCCATTCTTTTCTTTTTAAATAATTGTGTTGATCAGTTCTAGAACATTGTGGACATCTTGCATTACAATTTGTAGTTAGTTCGATATCTAAACCTAACTTCTTTTTTTGATATGTTTGCGACCACATACTAAGTCTTTTTTAATGCGATAAGATTGTTTTGTCTTTTGTGAATAAATGCGTATTCAAAATCACTTATCCATGAATCTACAAATTGATTAACTTGAGGTAAATCGTAATCGTGATATAAAATTAATCCGTCATCAGAAACATTTTCCCAAAACAACATTGTATCTTTTCTAACGGCATTAAAGTGATGATCACCATCTATCAACAATAGTCCAAATTTCTTATGTAATACTGTTTTGTGCGAATCTGCTTGAATAAAATTTAATCGTTGTAAATAATCTTGAGGTATATTTTTTTTATAATCTTCAAGTTTGTCTTTCATATCAATAGACCAAACTTCTCTTGTAGTGTCTTTTGTTGCATCTAAAAAAGCAACAGTAGAACCACCCATTCCAATTTCTAAAATGTCATCTTGCGTTTCTGCAACACATGAGTAAAGAAAATCTATTTCCTCATCACTCATTTGTTGAATATTATTAAACCATGCCTGCTTCAAATTTTTTCCATTCGATAGCGTTTTTGATATCCCACCCTCTTGATTGAATTGATTTTAATACGCCGTCAATATATTTTGTTACTGTTTCCAAATATACAATCTTATTTTCTGCGTCTATGATTTCTTTATCTGATTCGATATAGATGTTTAGATCACCTTTAAGAACTTTTAAGTCAAAAGGTTTTGTTGCATATACTTTCGCATCTGCCTTTCCACCGTAATATTCCCACTTATCTCTATATAAAACTTTATACTCACCTTTTGCCTTTGCAAGTAAAAATTCAAAGTTTGTTTTATAGTCAATAAACTTTGCATATAGTTCTTGATTTTTCAAGGCCTCTGTATCCAAATGATCATGATCTACAGGTAAATCTTTATATGCAATTTTTTTAAGTTCATCTAAGGTCATGTCGAATATCCTATCACAAATTTATGAAGATGTCAATTATATTGTGACAATTTCGTAAATTTTATATGTAAATTCTGAGGTTGCTTTTATATAATCTACACCTGTATTTTCTTGTGTAAATTCTAATGAAGAAAGAGAAACAGGATATAAATCTTGAAATCTTACTTCAACTAAGGGATTGTTCTTATTTGATAAAATAGTTAATGTAGCATCACTAAAAAGGGGATTTGAGGTGGTTTGTAGACCAGTTTTCCCAATATCTGTAGATGCTCCTCCTCTTGTTGCAGTTGGTGTATTAGATGTCGTGCTTCTAAATTGTGAGAATTGTTCTCTACTTTTTGGAAATCCTATTGCAAG
>CENI01056977.1_pt1 | contig 14764 bp, 18 predicted proteins | sample 530161 | NCBI WGS metagenome assembly CENI01 (sample SAMEA2591107, study PRJEB7988) | marine metagenome | isolation source: saline water (ENVO:00002010), including | reverse complement strand
CATCCAGACGCTGGTTATCTTAGACAGGAAAGAACAAATGCCGTTTACAAAGACATACGACAATCCACAGAATATACCCTATGAGTGGGTTAAGAAATACAGCCGTTCAAAAGCAAGTGCAAAGTTTCACAGGCAAGAATGGGCGTTTACATTGGAGTCTTGGTACACCATGTGGCAAGACAGCGGTGTTATGCAACATAGGGGAAATAAACCACACCAATACGTAATGGTAAGAAAAGATGAAATAGAAGCATGGGGTCCACACAACTGTATTGTTGTGAGTAGACGCAAACATCTAATCAAGGGTTGCTTGGAGAACATACACAAAAGCATACCTAAACGTGATTGGGAGGACCGCCACGCAGTAAGGAAAGACAATGACTAAAAAGAAAAAAGAATATGATCCATTGTATACAGAGATGCGTAAAGAGTATCCTGATGAATGGAGAGTATGGTACAAGATGATTTGGAGTTGCCGTAAGCAAATGAAATATTATGTAGATGTGCAGGTATGTGAAGAATGGAAGGGATCAGAAGGATTCTTAGAATGGTTAGATCATATGGGCCCAAGACCAAGTGAAGACATGGTAATGGATAGGATCAGCAAGATAGGTGATTATGAACCTGGCAATGTTGAATGGACAACCAAAGAAACAAACATGAACAGATGTAGAAAACATCAAGATCCAAATGAAGTAGCATATTGGGGAGCCCGTGCAAGAGAAAACGGAATAAAGAGACACACTTTCGCACATAGGGTTGAAAGGGGTTGGGCATTAGAGGATGCCGCAACCTTAGAGCCATCACAGAAATGGTACAGGGATAGAACGCTATGATAAAAGGGGACTTTGATCCATATCAAAACTTAATGGAGTTGAATGCTTGGTGCGAACGTGCAGACAAGCATCTAACAAATTTATTACAAAACCAAAAGGTCATCATTAAAACTATAAACGAATTGAGAGAAGATTACAATAACCTAAAGGAAAAAATACGTTTGATGGAGACTGATTTGGATGATGAGTAATTTGATAGGCAATGGACCCTCAAATATATTTTTTACAGATAGCAATGACTATACTATTGTTTGCAATGTACCTCAGCATGGTATAAAGCATCAAGGTATCAGTATAATAGACGGAAAGGTATTGGTATGGATGAAGGAAAACAATTACAATCCAACGGTACCTGTGTATTGCACACAAACAATAAAGTCAATGGCACAAGGAAAAAACATAGCAGGAGATTGGCATCCTGTGTATGAACGCAAAAACAGATATAATGCAGGCTTACACGCCGCTGAGTATCTCACAAGATTTTCAAAACAAATACACCTATGGGGGTTTGACAGTATGTGGTCAACAGACGCTTCAAGTCAAATGGACAAACTAATACCAAGATCAAGACGTCAGCCCTTGCATGAATGGTGGCACCCTTTATGGGACAACATATTCAATAACACTGAATGCGAATTTGTAATACATTTACCTAATGGAGAAACTTGTGACTTCAAACAAAAAAACGTTAGCGAACAACAGCACTGATATTTGGCATTGGCTTAAGAAGGTAATTGCCAAGCCACGCAAGATTCTTGGAGGTCATGCAATATGTCCTTATCTAAAGCAATACATGGACCGCATAAAAATAGTTGAAAGTGTAGCACCCATGGCAGTAGCACAAAACTTTGAAGCATTTCATAGACAGTTTGACTTGGAGGCTGTGATTGTGTATGGTTTTGATTGGGACTATGACAGGGTACACAAGGAAGTGGATGCAATCAACCGCCGTTATAAACGCAAGAACATAGAATGCTTGGCAATGTGTCCTGACAGTGAAGGCGCTCCTTTGCCATTGGAATACAACTACAAAGAACCCCTTATAATACTACAAAAACGAAGCACACTTAAGGTTGCAAGGCAACAATTAGCAAAAATAACAGATTATTACACCTATTACAACAAATAAACTAAATACTGTTGACGCAAAAAAAACCTGGAGACAAATTAAATGACAATTACACTTAGACAAGAGTCAAACGGTGGAGCAACTACCAAAGGTAGTAGTTTAACCTATGCAGAGTTGGACAACAACTTTATTGACCTTATAGCAAAATTAGGAAACGTGGTAGAAGATACCACACCACAACTTGGCGGCTCATTAGATGTTAATGGACAATCAATAGTATCAGCATCCGCTGGCAACATTGCAATTACACCAGACGGTGCAGGCAAAGTTATACTTGATGGTTTAAGTTGGCCAACAGCAGATGGCTCAAACGCTCAAGTACTACAAACAGACGGTGCTGGCAACCTTAGTTTTACAACTGTATCAAGCGGTGGTATTTCAAATGTTGTAGAAGACACTACACCACAACTTGGTGGACATTTAGATTCACAAGGTAACAAAATACAAAACCCTGTTTTAGAAGATTATGCAGAAACAGTTCATGCAATTGGATCAAATGATTCACCTGGCATTACTGTATCAAACGGAAACGTTCAAACTGTAACTATTACAAGTGGTTTGGCATTGCCAGCATTTACAGATGCGGCGGCAGGACAAACTGTAACACTTGTGGTAAGTGGTTCAGGAACAGCATCAGGAACTGGTACATATAAATTTGCAGGTGGCAACAAAACACTTACTAATGACAGCATTGTTAGTATCCATACACCAGACGGAACAAATTATTTTGCCTCAATAGCAACAGACTTCCAAGCGTAAGGAGAACACTATGCCATTAGGAGCAAGTAGATTAACGTTGTTGGCGTTCCAGGCGTCAGTGGCGACAAGTGCAACAGTTATCCGTAAAAAAATTGGTCTTAGTGCCAAAGAACAAGTTCAAGTAGACACAGCACAATACAAATATGGTGCAAGTGCATTATTTGATGGTGGCACAGATGATTATATCCTTGTAGATCACACAGAACAAAATATAGATTATGCAGACGACTTCACAATAGAGATGTGGGCTCGTTGGACATCATTGCCAGGCTCAAACAGTTTTAGTATGTTAGCATCAACGTCTACAAGAGGTGATTATATTGCACTCTACAACAAGGCAGGCACATACACAATGACCGCCGCATTGTCAGATGGATCTACAATATACTATCCTGTTTTTAACACACCAGTAACACCAAGCACAAACACTTGGTATCATTTAGCATTTGTTAAGAATGGTGCAACATTTAAAATGTATTGGGATGGCACAGAGTGTGACACTGACAATGGTAGTGCAGGCACAATGAGCGCCAGTCTTGGTATGAACGGTATACATAGAATTGGTGATTGGGGAAGTGGTACATCATATGCAATGAACGGACACATAGATGAATTTCGTGTATCAAAAGATCCAAGATATACAGCAGAAAACTTTTTACCAAGAGGTCCTTTTGTAAATGACGACAAAACAAAACTATTGGTACACATGGATGGCTTTGACACACAAACACATTTTGGTGATGACAATTCAGCAGTAGTAACAGAAAACCGCAGTGATTCAAATTCAAGTAATTTGAAACTTGCTGTACCTTTTGATGACATAAATGGTGTAAATGATATTTCACATACCATATCAGGCACAGGTTTATCCAGTGCGGCAACAGTTACACAAGGAACTTGTTCAGTATCATCAGGTGGTAGTAAATGGCCTTGGTATAACAATTCATTAATTAACAACAACACAGGCACCAGTGGATTGACTTATGCTTTACCAAGTGGATTTGGAAATGCCGCAAGTGCAACCTACGCCTTATCAGTTTGGGTAAGAGCCACAGACGCAACTTCTAACAACAACTGGGCATTATCAAGTGGAGAAAGTGGTGGTAGATGGTTGTTTGGTATAAACACAGGTTCGTCATATAGTTTTGGTAATGAAAATAACATTGGTTTAGGTGACACAGAATGGCACCATATTGCTATTGTAAACAATGCAGGCACACACTTATTTTATACAGACGGTGTTTATAAAGGTGCTTGGGTAAGCAGTAATACAGGATTTTCAACACTACACGTTGGACAGTTTAACGGCAGTGATAACAATAACTTTAGAGGTAATATGCAGGATCTAAGAGTATACATTGGATCAGACAATAGTTATTCAGGCACTAACGCAAGTAACAAAAACTTTCCATTACCTAAATCAATATTACAAAAACAACCTAAAGGTTTAGAATTTATTGCTGAAGGAAATGCACAAATTGACACAAGCACAAGTCAATTTGGTGGTAGTTCTTTACTACTTGACGGATCAGGTGATTACATACAACACAAAGGTAGCACAGACAGTGAAACTTTTCATATGCAAGGTGCATTTACCATGGAACTGTGGTATAAACCAGAATCAGATACAGGTGACGCCACAGCCGCATTGGCAACTATAGGTACAGGTGATGGTGACACAAATTATTCTGTAGGATTGTTTCATAGAAACTTTGACATGAAACCACAGATAGTTTTTTGTCCTTTTAGTGAAAGTGATTCAAGCCGTCAATCAATATTTGTTATTGGAGGTTCAGCCGTTTCAGCAAACACATGGAATCATATTGCAATGGCCAGCGACGGCTCAAGTTTCTCTTGTTGGTTAAACGGTACACGAATGAACAACACATCATTTACAGGTACAGCACCACTAACATATGGTTCAGACGGCAATATTACGATAGGTGGTAACAATGGTGGTGGTTTACCCTTTAACCAAGGTGGTAATGGTTACATAGATGAATTTAGACTTAGTAAAACAGACATTTATGGTGTAAGCAACAGTTCAATAACTGTGCCAACAGGACCTTTTACACCTAACGCAAACACAATGTCATTGATGCATTTCAATGGCAGTGACGGAAGTCAAGTGATGATACCTGACTCAGGCAAAGATAGACCACAAGCACCAGTATGTCAAGCAGGTTCAACACCAGTGCTTGATACAACAAGTTACAAGTATGGTGTTTCAAGTGTAGAATTTGATGACACTGACGATTACATTGAAGTTAAAGACATAGACATTGGTAATTTCAGCGGCGACTTTACAATTGAAGGTTGGTTTGACACAAACGATACATTAGGTGAATTTATATCCTGTCAGAAACAAGGTACAGCAGAAGGTTGGGCATTGGTTACAAGAAGCAGTCAACGTTTGGTTTGGGCCTCAACCACAGATGGCACAAACGCAAGTGCATTGGTATCAAGCACAAGTGCTTATTCAGACAACACTTGGCAACATTGGGCAGTATGCCATAACAACTCAACAGGACTTACAGAAATATTTGCCAATGGTGCAAGGGTTGGTTCAAGAACAGAACAAAATCCTAAAACTGTAACAAGTGGTGGATATTTCCGCATAGGAGGAAACATCTACGGAGTTAGTTCTAACACATACTCAGATGGTCCAAGATACTTTGGTGGACATTTAGATGAAATTCGTATTTCTAATTCTGTAAGATATTCAGGAAGTACATACACTATACCAACTGAATCATTTCAAAATGATGCTAACACAACATTACTATTACACTTTGATGGCACAGATGGTGACAACACATTTGTAGATGACAACGGAGATTACGCATGATTCTAAATATTTTAATTGACGAAACTACACACCAAGTAGACGTAGGTGATGTAAGTGCAATGACAAATGATCAAAAAACAGATGCATTACACACAGCAATGACTGACCTTGGATTAGATCCTACACAGGCATACGTTATTGTTGGAGAAGCATAATAAATGAGTTGGCCTTCTAACACCAAAGCGGCAACCACTTATGTGGACAGTGACACAGATGAAATATCACGTGCTCGCAGAGATATCAAAAAGAACTTTGATAATGTTAATGATATCATAGATGAATTTAACATTGCAAGTCCTCAAAACAATAACACTTTAGAATACAACACAAGCGAATCACGTTTTAATTTAGGCACAAGTTTTACACAGGGTGAACACAAAGCAATTATTAGTTTAGACACAACACTTGGGGTTCATGATGATGTTCAAGATAGTAGTGGAGAACATTATGAGCAATACGCTGGTGGATTTAGTATTGATTACACAAACTCATTAGGTATAACAGTTGGCACAAGCGGAGGCAGAAGTAAAATTACATTTCCTGCAGGTAGTTACATTGTAAGACACATTGAACACGAAGAAGGTAATGGAACGCAATATCTAATAGAAACTTATTGGACAGATAATGGTAGTAACACCACAACGGCATTTCAAGACGATGTCACAGTATACTGGAGCGGCGCGATGGCAAAAATAAGTGGAGTCAATACAAGTGCAAAGAGACTTTATCAAATGGCAGATGTGGTTACATTTTCATCAAGCACAGATGTTTTTTTACAACATAGATTAGATGTAAGTGGTGGTTCTGGCAATACGTTTAGTCATCCACCTTTACACATAGAGAGGATAGCATAATGACATGGCCAACTTCAACTAAAGCAAGTACCAACAATGTTGATCAAGGCAGTGACACAATTAAATTGGCACGCCCTGACATCAAACAAAACATAGAAAATGTAAATGCAATAATTGACACATTTGATATTGGATCACCAAACAACAATGATGTCTTAAAATACAACAGCACATCAGGCAAGTTTGAACCAGCAAATGGCAATGGTATAGGACACACCATCGTAATTACTTTTGACACAGGTTTAACTGTGGCTGGATCAAGTTATCCATCAACAACGGCACAGTATGGTGGCGGATTTACAATAGTTGGTAGCAATTTTACAAATATAACAATTACTCAAGAAAGTACAGGACAAACTAACATAAATTTTCCTGCAGGAACTTATACTATTCAAACATTAGATGACCTATTTACAGGGAGTTACGGTAGTGGTGCATATACAACAATGGATACCTACTGGATGAAAGAGTCAGATAACAGCGTAGCATGGCGAGGTTACACATATGTAACAAGTTTTTACTTTAGAAAGTATTGCATAGGTGAGGTTGTTACATTTGGCAGTGATACTGTAATCAACATGGAATACAAATTGCAAAGAGATGCCTCTGGTTCACTGGATCACAAACCAATTATAATTAATAGACTGGCATAATCAAGGCTAAATTAACAAATACAATAAATATGTTTGTATATACAAGACTAACAAATTACAAGGAGATCTCAGATGAGTCAATGTAGCAACTACTTAGAAACAGCCCTTTTGGACCATGTTCTAAGAAACACAGCATACTCAAGCCCAGGAACAGTTTACGTGGGTTTGTTTAAAGAAACAGTAGACACAGCAACTACCAACGCTAATTTAGAAGCAGGTACGCTAACTGACGAAGTTGGCAATGCAAACGCTTACACAAGAAAAGCAGTAACATTTGCGGCGGCAAGTTCACCAGGTGGTACAATTACAACAAATGCAAACGTAACATTTGATCCTGCTAACGGTGGTGACTGGGGTGCAATTACTCACGTTGCAATTTTAGATAGTGCATCACACGGCGCAGGCAATGTGTTGTTCTACGGTACATTAGCAACAAGTAAAACTATCCAGGACGGAGATACGTTTCAAATTACTACAGGCAATCTTACAGTAACCTTAGCATAGTAAAGGGTTAAATTCCCTGTTGCTATCTGGAAAGTGTAAGTTATGGCCAATTATGTAATACCAAATAATGACTATCTAACTGACGGATATGTTGATGCAAATTTCGTTGGAACAGATAGTGACCTATATGTAAATGTAGGTTATACATCAGATGCCATAGAAGGTAGTGCGTCACTAACATCAAGTGCCACTCTGTCTTCTACAGGTGGATTCCTTATTGGCGGAACTGGCACATCAACTGTCAGTGCAACACTTTCAGCAACAGCAGGTAAAATAACAAGCACAAGCAGTTCAGCATCATCAAATGCAACTGTGTCAACAAATGGTGTAGGTATATTTGTAAGAAGTGCAAGTATATCAACAAGTGCAACAACATCAACAGATGCTGATAGAATAGCCAATGCTGTAATAGGTATAACACCTGCATTTACAACAGGTGTAACAGCAAACGCAATAGTATCACCAGGTGGTGATATCAGTGTAAGTGCAACAACCACAGCGTCAGCACAACCAATACTTGATGGCGTTGTTAGCATACAAGCATTTCAAACACATCCTGCAACATGGAACGATGCATACACTTGGGACAATGATGCCACAGCAGGTACAATCATTTGGGGACCAATGGTTGAAGTGTTGGCAACAGGAACAATTGAAGGGACTTCAAATGTTTCAACAAGTGCAACACTAACAGCAGACGCTGATGTTACAGCAATAGCAAATATATCTCCAGCAGGTATATTTACGGTAAGTGCTACAGGGCAATTTGAAGTAAATGGTAGTTCAGCCATAAGCACAAGTGCAACTGTCAGTGTTCAAGGTGTTACAAACAGAGATATTACTGATTTCAATATCAGTAGTGCATTTACAACAGCAGTAAGTGGTATCTTCCAAGTTGGTAGTGGACCTTTAAACTTTACATCAAGTGGCACACTGGTTGTAGATGGTGATCGTATTGCAAGTGGTGTAGCAACACCTCAAGCAAGTGCCACTGTCGCAAGTACACCAAGTAGAACAAGACCGTTTGAAGCAGGTCTAACTGGTATATTCAATCTGTCAGCAGATGCAACATCATTAAGTGATGGTGTTGTTATACAAGCAGGCTCATTTGCAGTTACGGTTGATGGAATCAGCCAAGTAAGTGGTAGTGCAAGTTTATCAGGTGCATTTACACATGACTTTACTGGTGGACAACTGTTTGGTGGTGTTATAAACATCCAAGGGTTTGCGGCACAAGTAAGTGCTCTAACAATTTACATAATAGATCCGTTTAGAGTTTATACTATAGATTCTGAGTCCAGATTGTTAGGAATTGAAGAAGAAACACGCATTTACAAGCCTTATTCTGAAAGCAGGGTAAATAGTATTATTGCAGAGACAAGAGGATTCAATGTGCCGTCTGAAACACGAACTCTTAAAACACAACACAAAAAATTAGTGGAGGTTGCAGGCGACCCACTGGATAGGAGAGAATGATATGGCAGACTTAACAGGATTCAAACAAGATAGACAAGGAACATATATTGAAAAAGATCCTTATGCTGTTCTTGATTATACCTTAGATTGGGGTAATTGGATGCCAACAGGAGACACAATCAACACAATCACAGTAACGGCGCAAGCCATAGCAGGTGATTCAGCACCGCTCACAATAGCGAGCACAACCAACACCAACACACTTGCAACAGCAAGTATCAGCGGTGGTACTGTTGGTAACATTTATAACGTAGAATATAAAATTGTTACAACCAACAGTTTACAAGACTCACGTAATTTTAGAATCAGAGTATTGGAGAGAGAACTATAATGGAACAAGAACCAAGAATCACAAAGAAGAAATATAAAACTATTGATAGAGATTTAGTATTTCGCTTGGCGTGTATTCAGTGTTCAGACGTAGAAATTGCAGAAGCAGTAGGCATTTCAACTGAAGTGCTGAAAAAAAGATTTTCAAAAATAATAGAACAAGGCAGACAAGAAGGCAAACAATCATTGCGTAGAGCAATGTACACTAAGGCAATGGATGGATCAGAAAGGCTACAAATCTTTTTATCTAAGCAGTATCTGGGAATGAGAGATACACCTGAAGACGGTGAGGCGAAAGCACCATTACCTTGGGAAGATTAATACATGGCACTGAGTGATGCACAAAAGGATATTTGCGAAAGTGACGCTCGTTTTAGAGTAGCGGTTACTGGCAGACGTTTTGGCAAAACACACGTGGCAATGAGAGAATTGGCAAGGTTTGCCGCAAAGAATTCAAACCAGTTGGTTTGGTATGTGGCACCAAGTTACAGAATGGCAAAAGGAATTGTTTGGGATCAACTTAAAGGTAGACTCAAGGATCTACGTTGGGTTGAACAAACAAATGAAGCAGAACTAACTATGAGACTAAAAAACGGATCTAAGATATGTTTGAAAGGTGCAGACTCACCAGACAGTTTACGTGGTGTTGGTTTGAACTTCCTTGTCATGGACGAGTTTCAAGATACAGATCCAAGAGCATGGACAGAAATTTTAAGACCTACACTATCTGACAAAGATGGTCATGCTTTATTCTTAGGCACACCAAGAGGTGTAGGATCATTTAGTCATGAAATGTATTCAATGGCTAAAGACACAGATGATTGGAATTCATTCACGTATCGTACCATAGACGGAGGGCAAGTTCCTGAAAAGGAGATTGATGCGGCTAAGAGAGATATGGATCAGAGAACATTTGAACAAGAGTATTTGGCAACATTTACAACTTATTCAGGTGTGGTCTACTACAACTTTGATAGGAATGAAACAGTGAGGGCTTGTAGTGGACCTGATAAAAGAGAAGTACACGTAGGTATTGACTTTAACGTTGATCCTATGAGTTGTGCTATTAGTGTTATTGAAGGCAACACAATAAATTTTATAGATGAAATATGTATGCGTGGATCAAACACAGATGAAGTTTGTGATGAAATCAAACGTAGATATCCAAAGTCAAGGATTGTAATGTATCCAGACCCAGCAGGTAGACAAAGAAAAACATCAGCAGGTGGTAGAACAGATATTTCAATACTACAAAATGCAGGGTTTCAAGTACAAGTGCGTAATGCCCACACGCCAATTAGAGACCGTGTTAATAGTGTGAATGCTAAATTAAAGAACACACAAGAAACAAGAACATTGTTTATTGATCCAAAATGTAAACAGATCATAAGCAGTTTAGAAAAAATGGTTTACAAACCAGGTACATCCGTAATTGAAAAGGATGGAGAATTGGATCATATGGCTGACGCAGTTGGATATTTGGTAGACTTCCTATACCCACTAAGAACAGACTTTGACACAACTACACCACAACGTTGGGCATTTACTGGTAACAACAATCAATCAAGGAGATGGACATAATGCCCTATATTAGAGATAGAGTAATTAAAGGGGACAGCCGTAACAACATTGATATGATATTAGAGGCGCATAGTGCTTACAAATATTATTACAATAGATGGCAGTTCTTAGGAGATTCGTACCAAGGTGGATACGATTATTTCGCAGGAAGATATTTAGAACCCTACTACTATGAAAGTAGAGAAGACTATGAGAAACGCCTACGTATGTTGGCAGTTGACAATCATACAAAAAGTGTTGTAGGAATATACAACAGTTTCTTATTTCGTAGACCAATAAAACGTGACATGGGCAGTTTGCAAGGTGCACCATTGGATTCGTTTATGCAAGACGCAGACTTAGACGGTAGAAGTTTTGATGCTTTTATTAGAGACCTAAGCAGTCTTACAATGGTATATGGTAATGCTTGGGTCATAGTTGACAAACCAACCACACAAGTTACAACAAGAGCAGAAGAATTAGAACAAGGTCTAAGACCGTACGTAAGTATTTTTACACCAGATAATGTCCTTGATTGGGAATACACACGTCAAACTAATGGTGCTTACACTTTAAATTATCTAAAAGTAAAAGAAGAAGTGGTTGGAGCAAAACAATATATTAGAGAATACACACCAGATGAAATCAACGTTTACATTATAAACGGAGATGACAAACATGGTGAATTGTATGAGTCAATGCCAAACACTTTAGGCAGAATACCTGCGGTATGTGTTTATGCACAAAGAGGCAACGTCAGAGGAGTTGGTGTTAGTGCTATAGGTGACATTGCAGATGTACAAAAAGAACTGTATGAGTTTTCATCAGAAGTAGAGCAAATTGTTAGACTTACAAATCATCCTACTCTTGTAAAAACTGTAGACACAGAAGCAAGTGCAGGTGCAGGTTCAATAGTGCAACTACCACAAGGAATGGATCCAGGCTTAAAACCTTATCTACTACAACCAAATGGCGCTTCAATTGAAGCAGTACTATCTTCAATGCAACGCAAGGTAGACTCAATTGATAGAATGGCTTGTTTGGGTGGTATACGTTCAATTGAATCAAGACGTTTGTCAGGTATTGGATTACAAACTGAATTCCAAATGTTGAATGCTAAATTGGCAGACTTTGCAATGAACTTAGAACACGCTGAAGAACAAATTTGGCGTATGTGGGCAATGTATCAAGGTCAAGCATGGGATGGATATGTAGAGTATTCACGTTCATTCTCAATACAAGATAAATTTAACGATATCAATATGTTGAAGTTGGCTAAAGAAGCACAAGTTACATCACCAGGTATGTTAAAAGACATTGACAACAAGATCTATGAAACAATTTTTGAAGAAGAATATGAAGAGCAGAGCGTGGGGGCTATGGCGCCTGATGCAATGGTTCATGGACCATTAACATCAGTGGATGAGATGATAAGTCATTTGCGTGAGATGTATAGTCAAGGTTATACAGACGAGCAAATACTTACTCTCCATCCAGAATTAAGTGCGTTGTTTGGTAATGGCGAATAGATATGTTGCAGATGTTCCATACTACATTGAAGGCAATGAAAAACGTTTTAGAGAATTGCTTTCAGAGTATAACGAAAATCTTCATCAGTTTGAAACAAAAAGTAACAAAACGGCAGGACGAAGAGCAAGGAAAAACCTCTTAGAACTGTACCATTTGTGCCGCACACGCAGGGCTGAAATACTTGAAGGTATGAAAGAGTGTGGTTGGCATCAACACCCAAGTTGGGATAACATAGAAGAAGGAGACTAACATGGCTAAAGCAAGAGGCGGAAAAAAGAAAAAAGATAAGAAAAAGAAATCTACAAGAGGCGGTATGCGCCGTAAATAGTAGGTTTTGATACAAAAATACTAAATACAAACAGTACTGTCAAAGGGCAGGTGGTAACTCAACCAAATTGAAAGAGGTAAAAAATATGACGCAAGATACAGCGGTAAATGAAACGGAGACAACTGTTACTCCTACAGAACAACAGGTAGCAACACAGGAAACTAAGGAAAACCTTTTATCACAAGACGAAGTAAATCGTATTGTAGCAGAAAGGGTAGCACGAGAAAAAGCAAAGTTTGAAAAGAAATTCTCAAACGTTGATTTAGATCACTACAAGACTTTGGTAGAAAAAGAAGAACTACGTCAACAAGAAGAACTTGAAAAACGTGGTGAGTATGAGAAGTTATTGAAAGAACAGGCTGAGAAGTTTAACGGCAAGTTAACTCAATACCAATCAGAACTTCATACTATCAAGGTAGACGGTGCTCTACTAAATGAGGCAAGTACGCAAAAAGCAATCAACCCTCAGCAAGTAGTAAGCCTATTGAAAAACCAAGTCAAATTAAATGACGCAGGTGGAGTAGATGTAGTAGATCAAAACGGTCAAGTGCGTTATGATGATAATGGTTCGCCCATTGCACCAAACACACTAATTAAAGAGTTCCTTAGTGCGAATCCACACTTTGTACAAGCAGGCCCAACAGGTTCTGGTACAGGACAAGGCGTAGGTAAGCAAACTCCAGTGGTAGATAACGACATATCCAAGTTGGATATGAACAACCCTAATCACAGAGCCCAATATGCGGAAATCATGAAAGGCAAAGGGATTAGAGTATAACTTAAATGCTATCAATCTAAAGGAGATATAACATGGCAGATGAAGCAAAAGCGTCCGTTCTATCAGAACTATACGCAAATATAGTACAATCAGCATTGTACACAATGAACGAGAAGACTATCATTAGACCTCTTGTTCGTAATTACGACATGAGCGGAACTCCAGGCTTAACAGCACAGGTTCCAATTTACCCAACAGTAGCGGCGGCGGCTGTAGCAGACGGCACTGACTTAGCCAACACAGCGTTCAACACAACATCAAAAGACATCACAGCAAGTGAAGTTGGTGTAATGGTTGAACTTACTGACTTAGCGGCTGAATCAGCAACTGACGATGTAGCGGCGGCAATTGGTCGTCAATTAGGTTCAGCAATGGCTGAAAAAGTTGACACTGACTTAGCAGGATTATTTTCTGGATTTTCAAGCCAACTTGGATCAGGTGCTACAGAAATCACAGCAGATTTAATCTTCCAAGCGGCGGCAACACTAAGATCTAACAATGCAGACCAAAACGGTGGTTATGTGTGTTTACTACACCCATTCCAAGCATACCAACTTAAAAAGCAATTAACTAACGCTGGAGCGACTATGAGTCACTCATTATCAGACGTTGGTAACAATGCTTTGAGAGATGGCTTCTTAGGTAAAATTGCTGGCGTAGACATTTTTGAATCTAACGTTATAACTGGCACAAGTGCTGGTGCATACGTTGGTGCAGTTATGTCACAAGACGCATTAGGCTACATGGTTAAGCGTTCAATGAGAATTGAAACAGAGCGTAACGCTTCTAAACGTAGTTTAGAAATCGTTGGTTCTATGGCTTACGGCGTAAGTGAACTATTTGACACTTATGGTGTTGGCTTAGTAGCAGACGCACAACTTAACTAATAGTTAAACTGTTTAGAATAGGGCGTTTTGGCGCCCTATTCTTTTATACGAATAAATACAAATGGATGAAGAAGGACTTCACCAATAATGTTAGGAGCAGGACCCTATGGCTATATTAGCAACAATCACTGATGTCGTGGCATTTGAGCCAGACATTGAAAATTACGGTATTTCAGACTTTGACGGCGAAATCGTAAAAGCACAAAATGATGTTTTTAGAGATTTACGCATTCGTTGGTGGCCCACACAGCAAATTGGACTTTATGATGTAAAGTACGTGGCTGGCGGCGCA